>Ga0247834_1000003_pt1 | contig 318239 bp, 290 predicted proteins | sample LaCruzMarch2015__8_FD_187118 | JGI IMG/M metagenome (GOLD analysis project Ga0247834, IMG submission 187118) | Freshwater microbial communities from meromictic Lake La Cruz, Castile-La Mancha, Spain - LaCruzMarch2015_12m | ecosystem: Environmental > Aquatic > Freshwater > Lake | place: Spain...
CAAATCTAAGTTTTTCAAATGGAGTATTAACAGCGGTAAAAGGAGGGAGTTTAACAATGACAATGAATATAAGATCAGGAAGTTGGTTTGGAATAGCTAGTAATGTATTACAAGCAAGTTTTCATGATAAAAATGTAATTATACCATATGTACCACCTCCTATAACAACTAGACCCCCTACAACAACTATACCCCCTGCAAAAACTAGACCTCCTATTGTTCAGACAGTTCCATGGATCGTTGCAATTCTAACTAATGATAATGTTAGCTTTGCTAATTCTAATATTTCTTCTTCTCCTAATTGGACAGTATTAGCCGGTGCTAGTAATGTTTGGTGTTGTGTTAGCAATAGTGTTTTATATGGAGTTAATAGTCGTGGTCAAATTTATTGTACAAGAAACCATGTTAATTGGACTTTTGTAATAAGTCCTGCTAGTAAGAAAATTGTACAATTAAGTTTAGATGCATTCATAGGAGGAGTAATGGCCATTGCAAGTGATAACTCTATCTGGTACGCAGATCAGAATATATATGCAAGACCAAATTGGAGACAATCTCCTGGCTCATTAACACGTGTATCATATTCAAATGGACAAGCTTATGGTGTCAATGCTAATGCTATGATATATTATGCAGGAAGTATATCAGCAATATTATCGGGAGAATGGATACTTATACCAGGAGCATTAAATAATGTAAGTCTTGATGGTTATACTAATACAGTAGTAGGATCTGTAAATGGGTCATATGCATATTATTGTCTTAATGCAAGGGGTAATACAGGACAATGGATACAAACACCACAGAATACTATTTGTTATGATATTAGTTTATCAAATGGAAAATTTGCATACGTAGGTGGAGATGCTAATATATATTTTTCAGATATATCAACAAATGGATTTATAGTTCGAATAACAACTACAGGAGGTTTTAAACAAGTATCATATTGTGATCCAAATTAAAATATGTGTTATTTAATTAATTTTCATAAATATTTTTAAACTATATTTTTAGTTTAAAAATTTAAAAGTTCTTTACTAAATTCTTGGTTTGAATTCATTTCAGATATTTGTATTCCTAAATTCTTAGCTTTATCATATAGATTCTTGTCTATTATATCATTATCTATATCACTTTAATTTTCAAAATATTTTACAATAAATTCTATTTGATCTAAAAATGATGGCTAGAATACTTTTGAATTTTAGGTATATTACTTAACAATTGTTAAAGTATGCTATAAAAATTTCTTTAAATTAATAATATATTATATATAATAAAAATGCCTCTCCGTGAAAAACAGTTTTGATGTGTAAAATGTCGAAAAGCAGTCACCATTAAAAATTCTGGCGATATTTGTGTAAAATATTTTAAACATAGATCTCCTAAAAAAAATTCTCGTAAAAGTAAGAGTAGCAGTAAGAGTAAAAAACGAGTTAAAACACCAGCTTTAGTTGCTGTGTGTATAAAATGTAATACACATCTTACTAAATTTATTAAACATTCTCGTTCTAAAAGTTTAGAACGTAAATATGGTAAATGTTAAGAGTTAAATGTGAAATATTGATAAAATAATTATCTATAACTTTAAAAGTTATAGATAGAATTAAAGATTTAAAAAGAACTAAATTTAAATACAATTAAATATGACAATAAGATATATAATATTATGCGGAGGTATAGGTTCTAGAAATAATGGATATTCTTTACCTAAACCTTTAAACTATATAAATGGGAAACATATGATTGAATATATAGTTGAAAATATACCTTCAAAAGAAATTTATATTATCTATAATATATCATTAGATGAGTATAACTTCAGAGAAATAGTGATAAATACAAATAAAAATAAACAATTTATATTTTCAACAGTTGATTATTTAACAAGAGGAGCCGTAGAAACAGCATATGTAGGAATTAAAAATTTTAAAGATATAGATGAATTAGATAATATATTATTTATTGATAATGATAATATACATTTGTTTCCAAAATTGTCTAATTTTACAACAAATTTTATAGGATATGGCGTAGATTATTATAAACAAAATTATTCATTTATTAATATTATTGATGGAAATGTTATTTCTATAGCGGAAAAAGAAAAAATATCTGATAATTATTGTTGTGGATTATATGGTTTCAAAAACAGAAATGAATTTTTGAGTTTAGCAGAGAATATGATAATGTCTGATTTTAAAATCAAAAATGAGTTTTATTTTTCACAACTATATAAACTGTTAATACAAAGAAAAGAAAAAATCACACCATTTTATGTAAAAAATACAGAACATATTGGATCTTATAATGAATTGATAATGAATTCACCTTTAATACCTTTTAATAAATTAAGAATTTGTTTTGATCTTGATAATACATTAGTGACATTCCCAACTATTTCAGGTGATTACACAACTGTTAAACCAATTATTAAAAATATTGAGCTATTAAAAAGATTAAAATCTAATGGACATGAAATTATAATACATACTGCACGAAGAATGAAAACACATAATAATAATATAGGAAAAGTAATGAAAGATATAGCAATGATAACATTTAAAAATTTAGAGAACTTTAATATACCTTATGATGAAATTATATTTGGAAAACCGATTGCAGATATATATATAGATGATAAATCTATTAATCCATATATAAATGATATATCATATTTTGGTATTTTTCAAAAACAGAATGAACATATTTTAAATAAGATTTGTAATAACAAATATAATAGTATTAACAAAACAAATAATATTATATTTAAATCTGGTCCAGATAAAATTATTAAAGGCGAATTATATTATTATCAAAATATACCAGAGAATCTTAAATATCTTTTTCCAAAATTTATTGGATATAATAAAAAAGAAGAAAATACTGAAATTCAAACTGAATATATAAAGGCAATTCCTCTTTTTTATCTTTATAAAAATAAACTAATCACAGAAAATATTATAACTGATTTGTTTAATATATTAAAAGAATTACATACAACGGATAGCTTACCAATAAATATATCAAATGATAATATCAGAAATAATTATTTTTTAAAGTTAAAAAATAGAGTTAATATAGTTGATTATCCGTTTGAAGATACAAATATGGTTTTTAATGAAATATTAAAAGGTTTAGAAGATAATTATTCATCAAAAATTACTAATGTAATTCATGGTGATTTTTGGTTTTCTAATATATTAATAACATATGATAATAAATATAAATTAATAGATATGAAAGGAATGGTTGATAATATACTTACTTTAAATGGTGATATTTATTATGATTACGGAAAATTATACCAAAGTATATTAGGATATGATTTAGTTTTAAATGGGATAGAATTAGATAATGATTATATAGCTAATATGAAAAGCATATTTTTAAAACACTGTGAATCTATAAACTTAAATATTCATTTTCTTAAATATGTTACAAAGAGCTTAGTTTTTGGAACATTTTATTTTATAACAAATGATCATACATGTAACAGATATAAAATATGGGAATTTATTAAAAATATTTAAATTAATTTTAAACATAAGTATACGTTTAAAATTACATAAATTTTAAAGAAGTATTGTATAATATAAATTCAATATAACTTTCATTAGGATAATTAATTAAGATATTATCTAAGTTGTAATAAAATTCTTTAAAAATATTATACATTATATTCTTTTTCATTATAAAAATGTTATCTATTCCAATAAAACTTGTTTCTGCAAAAAAATTATCTGTTTTAACATTATTTTCCATGTTATTTAATGTTTTTATTATAAAATTCACTGCACTTTTTTGAGATGGTTTAATAAAATTTGTCATTGATAACAAATCAAAGCGTGTATTAATAATAATATCTGATTCATTTGTTGTATTATCTTTAATATATTTCATTATTTTATGTTGTGCATACCAAACACATTTCCAAGATTTTATTTTTAAACGAGATTTTGATACATTTCCTTCTATATTTCCAATAAATAGAACATCTTTACTATCATCAATTATAATATGTTTTATATAAATACTTAAATCTTTAAAATAATTATAGATAGTTTCTGAAGTAACAGTATTAATATTCTCTTTAATGTATCTATAACTATCTATAGATGCAAATATATTCCAAGTATGTATGTATATATCAATATTATAAGAAACAGTTAGGCTTTTTATTAAATTATATAATTTATTATTCTCGAAACTATTTCTTATATGACCTCTTAATACCAATATATATTTTTTATTATTAATTGTTGGTAAAACAGCTTCATTTTCAATATTAATTTTATATGAAAAATAATTAAATATATTTTTAATACTAGTTAGATTTATAAGGAAAATAAAATCATAACCTATAAATGACCCTATAACTAAATATAAAATAACTAATATACTAATTATTGATAATAAGATAATGAATATTGGTTTCATTTATTATAAGATGAAAAATTTAAAATAATATAATAATAGGAAATACATGGTCAATTATAAATCATTATTTTGATATGTTTTTAAATCATTATATATAAAAATGATATTTCTTTAATAACATATACTGTAAAACTTGATAATGATATAAATTCAATACATTCATAATCTATTAACTTTTAAAGAACAATTGAAATTTAAACATTAAAATGTATTAAGATAAACTAAATATAATGGATAGAGATGGATATATTTTAGAACAATATAAAAGAATTGACATACTTAAAATGAATTTTGAATCTGAAAATTGGTTTAATCCAAACATATATACAAATGACGGTTATATACCCTTTTGTAGTTCTTGTAAAGAAGATTATGAGATGTTTAAAAAGTCAGATATATATGAAAATATGGAAGTTGAAATAAAAGATCCACAAGCTTGTTTATGGTATCAATGGTACATAACACGAATATTAAATATATGTCCAAGTGTAAAAATAGTTAAAAATAAAACTAAGAACAAAAATTAATATAAAATATTATATATAGGATATAATATTTATTTTGCAAAAATATTGGAGTTAAGTTATATCAGCTCTACAAATTGGACAAATTTTTTTATATCTTGCCCATTCTTTAATACAATCTGTATGAAAAATATGATTACAGTTTGTAATAGAAATCATATCATCTTTTTCATAATCAACAGTGCAAATACTACAATCTTTATTATTTGACTGTAATTCATCTGTTAGAATAGAAAATTCTTGAGACGCTATTATTAAGTTATAGTCAGTTTTTTCTAAACCATCAGATTGATTTTCAAAACTTTGTGCCTGTACATATTCTGTTTCATTAAAAAAATTAGAACCAATTGGTGTAAAAATACTAAATATAGAGTCTATATCATAATTATATTCATTATTAATATCATTATTATATTCGATATCATAGTCATTATCAAAATAGTTGTTACTATAGTTAAAACTTATATTATTGTTTTGATTAGTATTTAAATATTGCCTAAAATTTAAACCAGTTCTTACTAGATTTTGCATTGCTGGATTAAAAATAGTTCTGATTAAGTTATCTATTTCAGTATTATCGATTACAGGTTCTTCATAATCTGTAAATTCTTCAGTTGACATTATCTTTATTACATAAAATTATAATTTTTAAATTCAATTTTATTATAAACAATAAACCATATTAAAAGTTAAAAAATTATAAATCATACATAATAATCATACATAAAATATATAAAATTAAATAATAGAAAAATAAATAATAAATAGTTTTAACAATTTTAACAATTTTAACAGTTTTAACAGTTTTAACAGTTTAAAAAATAATATAAATTAAAAATCTATCATTTAATAAATGCATGATAAAAGAAAACTTGAATGTAAAAATAATATATATTTACCATTTATTATTTTAATTGGAATAGTAGTATTAATATATATTGTATATAAATTTTTTGGTAATACTATTGGAAAAATAAAAGAATATTTATTTAAAGATCCTTTTATATCTCTTTGTATTATTTGTATTATTGCTATTATTTTATTAGGTGTTTATCAATTGATATTTAGTGATGAAAAAGGAACTTGGTCAAAATATTTTTTAATACCAAATGATGTAACCAATAAAAAAATAAATAACGAAGATAATAAACCAGGAAAAGAAAGTAAAGGTGAAATAGAATGTAGAAATGTGTTAGAAAATATATTTAAAACATCATTTGAAAAAGCCAGACCTGGATTTTTAAATAATCCAGTTACAGGTGGTATACATAATTTAGAACTAGATTGTTATAATCCAAAACTTAAATTAGCTGTAGAATATAATGGAATACAACATTATAATTTTACACCATATTTTCATAAGAATAAAGAATCATTTACAAATCAGAAATATAGAGACGAACTTAAAAGAAGAATGTGTAAAGATAATATGATAACATTAATTGAAGTACCATATACAGTAAAAACAGAAAATATAAAAGATTACTTAATAAAAGAATTATTAAAACATGGATATATAGTAACCTAGATTTATGTCTTAATATTTTTATCAAATCATTATATTTAAATATAATGATTTTTAAACTTAAGAATGTTTCAATTAAGATTCATCTTTTTTACCTCCACCTTTACGTCTTTCATTTTGTTTTTCTCTTAATGAATCACGTAATCTTAGAGATGGTGGAATATTATAATCTTTTTTTTCATTTTCTTCAAAATCTCTATGTGATTCAGATCTATCACGTCTGTCATGTCTATCACGAGTATCTCTTTCATGACTATATTTGTTACCTCTTTGTTTATGATGTTTTCTGTCTTCTGAATCTGATGAACTAACACTTTCATCTTCTGTATCTGTTGTATCAGAATCAGAATCTGAAACTAAATCTTCTGGATCGATATCTTCATCATCAATAAAATTTTCAATTAAACCATAACCAATTATTTCAAATACTTTTCTAATTTTCTTTTTGTTTTTATCTTTTTTATTAAACTCAAAATCAATTCTTTTAAGTTTTCCATCAAATTTTCTGTGAAAAGAACAATGATTTAATTCTACTTTCGTCATTTCTTTTGCTGTTTGTGCAGATACATAATGTTCTAAATCAAGATCAAAAGTACTCATATCATCTAATATATACCAATCTACTTTTTCTAATTGATCTTGTAGATGCTTGAGATTTTCTTCATTTCCTTCTACTCTAATAAAATAAAGCCATGATTCCATTTCTTCTCCCGAAGTTTCTTGTAAAACTGCATAATCACCTGTCATTATATGTGATGATTTAGGTATTTCTATATTTTCAGTTGACATTTTTATATATATTTTTATGTCTTTTTAAGTTAGTTTTGTCAAATATTAATCACTATCTTCAGTTATTATAGTATCCTCAGTTATTATAGTATTTTCAGTTAATGTACTATTATCAGTTAATTCAGTATTTTCAGTATTAAAAGATGGTACATGTCTTAAATTTGGGGATATATATATATCTGTTTCATTTCCTATATTTTGATTTGAGTCATAATATGGGTTCTCAGATTTTCCAAGAAGAAATGTAACTAGACCTATATCTGCATGCGTTATTTTAATTCGTCCAGCATGAATTGCTAGATAATTTGCATTTCTCAATATATTTGTTATATATTGTTCTATAAAATGTTGTAATACAATAAAGACATTTTTACTTATTTTAATTTTTATATCAGTCATATTATTAGTTTGAAAAATCTCTCTTACAAACTTTTCAAATGAAGATTTAGCAAAAATTAATAGATCACTATGTTTTTGTTGTTTTTTAATATTTCTTAACGCAATAGTTCCGCAATGAAACCTTCTATTTTTTACAGTATTATGTTTTAATGGTTTTTTACTTAATTTATTTAATAAAAAAGGATGGATAAATGGAATGACTCCACCTCCTAATAAATTTATATTTAATTTATTAAATAAATTATCAAGTTCTTGATCATTTCTAACAACTAATTCAATATCTCTAATTGTTATTCTTACTCTTTTATCTTCTTTACAATTTGTATACGCAAGAACAAGTATTTCATGTGTTATATATTCAAGAACTGATGCTAAATATACTGGCGCTGTATTCGATATCATAATTTTATAATAACCAAATTTTCGTAGAAATTTCTCAGCTAAAGAAGGAGGAAAAATAATCTTAGCTTTATCTTGTTTTGTATTTCCTCTTTCGTTTTTATTAAAATTTAAAATAGATTTTTCTCCTTCGAGTATAGAATTAGTTAATAATTCACTAGATAATATAATTTTAATTGCATTTGCAACTTCTTTATCAGTTATTGTTTTCTTTTTATGTATTATACAAATATTTAATGCTATAGAAGATATTTTTTTTGCTATTATACATAAAACACTATTTAATTGCTGTTTAGAATTTAAAGTAATATTACTGTCTTCAGATATTTGTTTGAGCACTTTAAGTATATATATTTCAAATAAATGAGTTTTCTTTTTTTTAATTGATTTTTGGTCATCCATTTACTGATAACTATAAATGTTTTTAAGTTAATTTTAAAATATTTATTATAAGATAAATGGTAGTTAAAAGAATAAAATCAAAAAGACGAAAAACACCTTCAAAAAGACGAAAAACACCTTCAAAAAGACGAAAGCAATCTTCTAATAGACGAAATAAAAAATCTGGAAGAAGAACTAAAAAGAGTGTTTCAAGAAGAAGAATATATAAACCTAAAGTAATAATAAAATATATAGATGGTGATAAAAAAAAAGCTCAAAAAAATGAACAATTAGAAGAATTAGAAAAAGAGAAAAAGAAATTAGAAGAAGAGAATAAAATTAAAAGAATGGAAAAAGAAAATTTAGAGTTAAGAAAAAATAATATTGAACTTGACAAAGAAAAAAAGAAATTAGAAGATAAAGTCGAAAAAGAAACTGAAAATGAAGGAGGCTCTAATAAATTTGTTGAAGGTATAAAAAATGTCTATAATGGTATAGTTGAAATATTTAGTTAATCTATAAAAACTTCTTTAAATATTTTCATTACTTTTTCAGGTGTATATTCTTTATAACAATTTAGATCTATATTAATATACTTATTTTTATCAAATGTCGTAATTATATCGTAAAATTCTTCTTCTGTTTTAAAATATATTCCTTTATCACCTAGTATATCTAAATGACAATTATTCCAGAGAACACCATTAAAAGCAATTATTGGTTTATTATTTATACTATATTCTCCAATTGCTAAACCAAAAGTATGTCCAAGATTTGAACATTCTAAATGAGCATCACATGTGTTAATAAATTTATTTTTATCATCATCATTTATAATTTTTTCAAAAAATTTAACTTGTGGATGAATATCAAATTGTGGTGTATTGATAAAAATAAAATATATATTATTAAATTCACGTACTATTTTTCTAATTATATTATGTACTTGTTCAAGATTAAATGTATCCATACCACCATATCTTCCAAATACTATAGAGTCTTCAGGTATTCCTATTTCATTTCTTAAATTTTCTTTAGTTTTTGACGGTGCTAATCCAATCATATGTGGTACATAAAGAGAATTTCCAAATTTATTTGCTAATGTCTTAGAAACTGCTGCAAAAATATCTCCATGAGGCTGACTTGCATCAAAAACATAATGAACTGCATTTTTTGTATTTTTAAAAATAAAATCATCATTTACACCATATTTTATATTATAAAAAACATCTATTTTATTTTTATCTATAATATCTTGAACATCTTCTTTGTTAGAATAAAAAAATATTTTAAATCTATCATTAAATTTATCAAATGCTATTTGATCAGATTGAATATTATTTGATTGAGTTAAAATATAACTTTCGTTATTTAGAAGAGTCTCATTATAATGAGCATAATAATATATAGCATTACATGTACCTCTAACATCAATTTGTGATGTATGAAAAAGTATTTTAACCATTTAATAAATTATAAACTTATTTTTAAACTAATTTTTGTTTAAAAATTATAATTTAAAACCTAATTAATATTTAATAAATGGAAAAATTTATTAAGATAAAAAAAGAAAATGAAAAACACATTGAAAATATTAAAAATATAGTTCTTAAATATACAAATACTCCTGAAGGAGATTGTTTTTGGTATCACGGTTCAACTGTTGAAGATAATGATTTTATTTTTAAACAATATAATCTATATTATTTAGGTAGTAAAAGTCAAAATATTGTAGAAATCGGTTTTAATGCTGGTCATTCTGCATTATTATTATTACTTGGAAATAATACTTCAAAAATTACAATTTTTGATATATGTATGCATGATTATACTTTAGAATGTTTTGATTATCTTAATACAGTATTTCCTAATAGATTAGAATTGATTGTTGGAAATTCATTAGAAACTGTACCTGAATATTACTTAAAAAATAAAGATAAAAAATTTGATCTAATACATTTGGATGGATTTCATGAACCTAATCATGTTAAAAAAGACTTTATGAATATTAAGAAGATGGGATCAAATATTATTATTTTAGACGATGATAATCTTCCATATTTAAACACATTACATAATGATTTGCTTAAATATGAAAATATTGAATTGTGTATTGATCCATTTTTATATGAATCAAAAATATATACTCATAAAATATGTAAAATTACTTGATTTTAATTTAAACTATAATATAATTTAAATTAATGTATTAAATTTTTAACGTAGAAGTAGGTGTAGGCGTAGTTGTGATAGTTACATTTTTACTATTTTTTGTAGTATATACAGCACATAAAGTGATAATAGAACCTCCAATATTAAAAACAGAACCTATTCCTGGTATTTTAACTAATCCTAGAACACCAATAAATTGCCCCCATTGTTTCATAGTATTCCAATTATTAATTAATTCAACTAATGCCCAAACCCATAATGCAAATTTTATCATATAAAATATTGCAATACCTCCTATTGCAGACGATATTATTCCTATTACACTCATTTATTTATATCTAAATATAAAATTATCTTTTTTTTGTTACATATATAGAAATTAAAGTTATAACTTGGTTTAATTTCTATAATTATACCTAAAAATATAATTATATTTTAGTTACAATTTCTTTCTTTTTTATTAAAAAATATATAAATAATGCTAATAAAATAAACAAAACAAAACTGCCTATTATTATACCAATTATAACTAATGGATTTTGCATAATAGGTATTGCAGTAGTTGTAGGAATAGATGTAGTAGTTGTATTTGTTATAACAGGTGATGGAGTATTTACTGATACATTTGGATTACTTTCACCACATTGTTGTAATATTTGTACAACACCATTTAAATTAACATCACCCCCTGCTTCAATATTTGTATTACATATAACAAATTCTTTTTTATCACAATTAATACTTGCATAATTAACAGGAAAAGTATCTTCACCAGCTAATTCTGTATTTCTTAATAGAGTACAATTTTGATCTACACAATTCCCATTACCTAACATTAAATTTTTAACATTTTCACCATATTTATTAAAATATGTATCAACTATACTTTCTGTATCTATACAAGAACATCTTGGATCAGTATTTTCATATTTTAATGGATATACATTAGATTCTCCATATTTACTGATTAATTTACAGTAATTCTTATATTGTTTCAAACAAATCGATAAATTTGGACATTGTAAATTTGAATTTACAGGACAATTTTTTCTACACCAATTATTATATTGACTTGAATTCATTAAATTTGAAATCAATATTAATTCATTATTACTATTATTTGAAAGTATAAAGGATGAATTGCTATTGAAAATCATCATTTTAGGATCTAATACAGTAAATAAGTTTATGTTTTTTATAATAATAGACTCATTATTTATAGGTATTCCAGTTGCAATAACTGTTTTATTATCATAATTTAAAATAAATGTTCCATCATTATAAAAATTTAACACAACATTAGGATTTGTATTAACATAATTAGCTAAACTATTTATAAAAATATTTGAAGATGTTATTGCAGAATTTAAATTTTGTAAATTTCCAAAAAATATATTTGAAAAATTCCAACATAAATAGTTATTTGAAGAATTTACACAACTAATTCCATTTAAAATATATATTTGAAATCCATTCGTTGTATATGTTTTAGAACAATTTGTCAATTGAGTCGGTCTCGATATAATAATATTATTTTCTAAGTTGAAAGATAAACTTCCAATACCTCGATAACAATTATCTTTTATATCTCCAAAGAATATATTTGTTCCTATCGAATTAATTAACCTAGGAGCTATAATAACTTCTTGATGACCATTATTTTCAAATGATTGCGGGCCGAATTTTAAATCATAAAATAAAACTGATTTACCATCATTAGATACAGCTCCTTGGAAATTTTCTGGAAAAGATATTTTATTCCGATTATATAAATTACATGAATAATATGCTGCATCTTGTTGTTTTATATTTTGCAATAATGAATCATTCATAAAATCTCCATAAGTAGGGTTAACTAGAGGTGGACAATTTGATATATCAAATGTGTAGAATATTCCACCATACCCATCATACCTACCGCTATAATAATTTGTAGAAAAATAAGATAAACCTAATACCATACTAGTTCCAGATGGATCTATATCAAAAAATGATATAACATTATATAATGAAGTTGAATTTGGAATTGTTAATGAAATTTGTTTTGCATAACCTATTAATTTGTTTAAAATAAGATCATATTTAAATATATAAAAATTATTTCCTAATATAGCTTTATAAATATATCGTCCTTTTAAAGCATATTTTAATCTTTGATACATACGTGCACCATAAGAAATTGGAGAGTCTGAATTTATTATATTAGTAATATCAGAAAAATTAAGACCATAATTTTCAGATCTTATAACTGTATATTTTATATTAGTTAGATCACGATAAGATGAATCATAACTATTAACAAAAGCAATAAATATATACTTTCCATTTTCACAACTATGTAAAAATCTGATTTTATGTTTAGGAAATATTTCATCTGTAGAATTATCACTTAAAATATATATAATTTTCCAAAAATCAGAATCATTAGATCTTTGCCAAATAATACTCGAATTATTTTCCCATGATGCTGCTAGTTGATTATTATCATCATCAATATGTGATAAATAAACATTTATAGGAAATTTTTGAGTTATGATTCCAGTAGGGAAATTTGATAAAGGTATTTGAGTCATATTTACAAAAGAATCAAAATTAATATTATTTAATTGATCAGATATATCAGTCATTTTATTAATGACGAGATTATTATGATTTTTGTTATAAATATTTACTATACGAATTTTTTCAGTTTTATAGTTTTTTTAAACTATAAAACAATTTGATTTAATTTTATTTAATATATAATCTCATAAAAAATGATAATTGTTAAAAATAAAATAATGATATAATACAATTTTGATACAGATAATGTTATATCCATTTTACTATTCCAAATTTTATTTGAATATTGTCTGTAGTTATTAGATTTATTTAAAATCTTAGTCATATAAGTATCTTTTAGGTGATAACCACATTTCTTTGCATAATAATTACGTACACCAATACCGGCAATTATACTAATTCGACTATATCCGTTTTCAAAAGATATTTTTTCAGCAATCCACATCAAAAACTGGCCAATACCAAGATGTTGTGTTGTTTCTTTAGAATCTCCTTTCTTTGAATGTGCGACAAGATTACCGTAAACATGTAGTTCACGAATAATAGCTGATTTTTTTAATACATCAAAATAAACCTTTGAATCACTATCATTGAATCTAAGACGAATAAATCCATAAAGAATTTCTTCTTTACTATCTTCCAGACTTATAAAATATTCGGTTCCTTTACTTGACCGAAATTTCTTAATCCAGATCTTACTATCTGGAATATCAATAAATCCACCTTTTACTTCTCGAGAACGAATATCTGTTTGTTTCAATCCACGAGATTTAATTATCTTTGAAATTTTATCCCGAAGTCCAAGATCATTCGTTCCTGCGATTATATCTTTTTTCGCAAAATCACGAACAATTCTATTAATTCTAATTTGTTTTGGACAATGACTTTCAATATATATCAAAAGTTCATCAATATATTTTGGTTCTCGTGGTACATATTGTCCATTTTCATACCAGATTTTTACCTTTGTATAAGGTAGAACCATCATTGGATATATTTTCCAATGATCTGCAAGAATAACATCATTTGGACGATCATATAAAGATGTTGTTGGATCGTCGGGTAGAGAATGTGTTTCTGGATCACCACACAACCATCTAAACATCATCATATCAGATTCATGAGTAGATCCCGGTAAATCTGGCATCCAATGATTATCAACTTTGAAACCGTTTGACAAACAAAGTTCCATAGCATAAACAACCTTACGAGTGGGACAATTTCTATTAACATTATTTAAAATTATATCACTAATATTTTGAACACCAAGTTGAATTCTAGTTACGCCAAGATATCTAAACCATGTTAATTGTTGTTTATTAATACGATCAGGTCTAGTTTCAATAGTTGCTCCTATAATTCGACATGAACTTGTCTCATTAATAGTTTGTTCTTCTACCAATGTAAGCTTTGGGCGACGAAATTTCATGAAAGTGTTTGCTGCATAAAAAACATCGCGAAAAGCTTCTTCAATATATTCAGGAGGATATCCCATTATAGTACCACCTTCAAAATTTAGTTCAAGTTTATCAATATCATGACCCATCTCATATAATTGATTAGCGCGTGAATCAAACTGTTCAACCATCTTCCAATCGACTTTTGCAGCGCGATCTACAGCTGGTTCACCTCGAAGATATGAACGTGTAGTTTTTGGATCATTTGGACAATAATCGCAATCTTCTGGGCATGAAAAATCACCAGGAGCAAATACAAAAGTAAAAGAAATAATTCCTGAATCAGATCTGCCAGGTTTCACACGGATCCATTTCTCTAAAATAGAACTTTGACATATAATACCATCTGCTAAACATAATTTATACAAAATGATTAGAAGTTTTTTATTTACCATCTTAGATTTTGATTTATTTAGCTTTCCTTTCATACCATCCATCATAACAGAATAAATAATTTTAGTTCTTTCTATTTTATCTGAAACTTGAAAATACTCATTTGTTACAAGATTTCTAAGTTTAACCATATTGGGTTTAAATAATTCAATATCATCAGGATGCCATTCAGGTTGATTATTAATATCCTCAATATCTTTGACATTTTTAACATTTTTAATATTTTTGAGATTCATGTTTGATATACAAACTTTCTTACAAAATTTAACATAAATTTTCAATTTTTAAACTATATTTTAGGTTAAAAATTAAATAGATGTTGTGGTTGTACTTTTTAAAGGTGTTGTTGTTGTAGTTGTAGTTGTAGTTTTAGTGTCGTAACATTTCATTCCAGATATTGATTTTGGATCTGTATTTGCGTCAGCAAACTCATTTTGCATTTGAATACTAACATCAAGATTTGATTTTAAAGTATCCCAATATTTAACATCATCGTATGTTAAAATTTTATTACAACATATTTTTACAGATGAATCTTTTTTAGACATACATAAAGCATTCCAATAATTTTGATATACAGATATAGGTCTATTCAAAGAATTAAGTTTTTCCGCTTCTGTTTTAGTTGGGGGATAGAAATATGAATAACCTAAATATATTGCAAAACCTAAAAATCCTAGAAATATAGCTAAAAATACCCATTTTAGTATATTTAAATAAGTAAATTGTGGAGCTGCGACACCTAATTGCGCATAACTATACGATGATTTTTGATCAAAAATTATAAGTATAATAAATCCAGCAAATCCAACTATACTACCAATTATTGCTGACCAATTAGCAGCATTACCAGCTGCAATAGCAGCAGCATTAGCCTCTCCTTGTGCTTTTATTATAGCATCAACACCGGCTGATTCCTGTTTTATTTTTGTTTTTGTTTCAGAAGATGATTGAGTTAGAGTAGATGATTGAATACCTGCATCAATCGCTGAACTAACTATAGCTTGGGTTGCTAATGATATAGCAATTTCTTGGTCAAATGTAACATTTTTCATTACTATTTTACCAGGAATTGCAATTGTTGTAATATTTTCTGCTTGAAATTGTTCATTGATTTTAGCAATTTTTTCAGCTATTTGTGTACCACTAATAAGTTGATTATTAGAAACAGTTGTATCTGTAGCAGATTTTGCAGAAGGTGTTAATGCATTAGCTCCCATTTTTTGTTGAGTATCTGTCTCAGAAACAGTTTTAGATATATCACTTGCTAAAGCTGCAATTGTTGTTTTATCATTATCTGATAATTGTCCTATTAATAATATATCACCTTTATTTATTTGTCTAACATTAACATTTTCCCAATATATATCTCTATTAAAAGAATCTGTTATTGTTTTTATAGATGAATTATACGCATTTTGAGCATCTGTTATTGATGGTATTATTAAAGGATTCGGTTTTAATTTCGGATTACTATTATTATAAGCTTGAACAGTTTGATTATATGCGTTAACCATATCTATATATCTTGCTACATATGCACCCTCAGGATTTTCCGCTTTAAATATAGCTACAAGACGTTCTTGAGCAGCAGTTTCATCAGGTGTTAAACGCGTTGTTGATATGTCTAAATTATTTTTTAAATTCACACTTGTATTTGATTCCTTTGTTGCTCGTTGAATTATACATTGTATCTGTTTTGAATTGCTTATTATTTTTTGAGCAGCAACCATAATAGGACCACATCCGGATTCTTCCATAGTATTGTGGGTAGCTCCACCTGAAACTTGATAATGACCTTCGGCATTTACACCATAACCACCAGCTGAAACACCACCTGATGATGCAAAATTAGCAGCATCTGTTAATGCTGCTTTAGTACAAACTTCAGAAGCACCTAGCGACTTTGCTAAATCAGATATTTTAGAGTAAATATCTTGTGGTGGAATATCTGTTGGAGGATTACATTTATCTTTATTTTGAGACATCTTTATCTGATAATAAATAAAATAATTTATTAATTATTTATTATATACATTTTTCATCTAGTCTCCATTTTGTTAAAAATTTATATCATAAAAATTTTCTTAACCTTAAATTTAGGTTAAGAAAAAATAAGTTTAAAATCTGGAGACTAGAGATTAAGAAAAATAATAAAAGATACAGATAAGTATTTTTTAAGATACTGTTACAAACATTCGAATTTCATTATTATTTTCTAATGAAAATTTTTTAATTATTTTTTTCAGATTTTTTTATCATTTCTGGATTTTGTTCTGAAATAGGTTTTGGTTTATTATATTGAATAAATATTGCAATACATGTATATAAAATACTAATTCCAATCATTGTCAAGCCTCCAATTAATAACATCTTACTTCTTTTATAAAAAGTATAAGAAGTAGTATCATCTGATTCACTATCTACATTACATTCTTCTGCATTATCATAATACACAGCTGAACCTAATATGTCGAAAGGATTTCCTTTATTATTACTAGTGTCTGTTTTAAATTTCTCCGTATTATACATAAAATCAACTGCTATACATTTTGAATCTTTGGCACATTTATCATAAGCATTATCATATGATATAGATATATCTCCATCGTAATTATTAAATTTACATTTACCATCAGAGTTAGATAAAGACTTATTTTTTGTTGTAAGATAGATGACAGAAGACGTAGAATATATGATTATCATAATTACACCAATTGTAAAAGGAATAATTCCTAAAAATGGCATTAGATTACTGAAAAATTTTGCTGTAACACCTATTGTTACGCCAAAAATAAGAAGTGGTAATATTAGTATTAAAAATATCTCAAGCATACTTGTACCCGTAGATTCTTGTTTTGTATCAGATACAGATTTATTTGTTAATGCAGATATTTGATCTGCAGTTAATGTTGAAGTTCCTGTTAAATTACAAGCTTGTAATTTTGAACTAATATTATTTTGTATTACATTTTTTCCACCAGAACATCTTAATACATTTTCCTGTTCAGCTGAAGAAGAATTTGTACAGCATAAAACAGTATTTAAATAATTACATGCAGTTTGTTGATTATTTATTACTTGACATTGTTCTTTATCAACATCATTTGAAGATAGAAGTCCAGATGACTTTTGCAATATCAATGCTAATGCAGTATTATCAACACTCGTTCCTTGAGTTGATAATGCTGACATAGTTGCAGATAGAGTACATTGTTGCACAACTGTATCTACATTTTCCTGTTTAATATCTGTAATATCCCAACTGGCAATCAATTTTTCCTGAGCCTCTGGATTGTTTTTAAGAATTTCGAGCATTTTTTCTCTAGATTTTTGACATTCTTCTGTTACTTCTATTACATTCAGTTGTGTACTAACTGCACTACTTGTGCAACTTTGTGTTAAGTTCGCTTCTTGTATAGTTTTTTGAACATTATTTATAACATTTCTTTGCTTTTCGCTCAACTTATTTGAACTACCTAAAGCTTTAAGTATACCTGCTGGGGACCAATCTCCTAAAGAATCAATAACATCACTCATTGCTTTAAAAGAATCGGCAACTGCGTCGCAGGCTTCTGCTGCAGTCATATTTTCTAAATCATTTCCACATTTTTTGTTCACATTTTCTGATTTTGAACAATTTGACATTTTATTTTATATATATTTATTTTATTTAATTTAATAAATGAAATATAAAAGTCAATTATTGGCAACTTCTGATATTTGTAAGACAGCAGTTCCAGGAACTGCTTTATATGATAAATGTTTATGTGCAAATGCGTTTGATGCATACGCTGAAAGAACACAAGCTTTTAAAGATCAAATGGCTACATACAATGCGCGAATAATAGCTCGAGATAATTATTTAAGGCAAAAAAGCGCGTGGGATGCAAAATATACAACTCAGCAAAGTATATATCAACAGGAAATAACTAATGGTCCTGCTAAATATTTTTTGTATGATCCGTTAATGATTGAAAGAGGAATACAAGCACTTTCGTCAACTTGTGCAGGTTGTAATCCCGGATATACATCTGCAGGTACATGGCAATGGAGTGTTCCAGGAAATGCACTTGCGAGTACATATTGTTACGAAAAATGCAAACGTACTCCAGCAGAAGTTAATGTTGATATGAATAAATGGCGATCTACGAATCCCCCACCAACTTTAGTTGATGTTCCTTCAATTCCTGTATTACCATCTGGGGATAATATACAATGTTGTCTCAATATTATGCAAAATATAACAGCAAATAATATAGATGATGTTAATCAGATATGCAACCAAAAAATAGTACAGGAAATTGAAAAAGAATCACAAAAGATTACATCTAATCCAGGATCTAGTACAACTCGTTCCCCAAATACAACTCGTCCCCCAAATACAACTCGTCCCCCAAATACAACTCGTTCCTCAAATACAACTCGTCCCCCAAATACAACTCAAATTCCTGATTCTTCTATGACTATAATTTATATAATTGCTGGTGTTTCTATTGGTGCTGCTATTATATTAGGGATTGTTCTATATTTTATGTTTAAAAAACCAAAAATTATAGAAAATCCAAAAATATAGAACTTACACCGAGTTTATCAACTTAAATAATATATAATAAAAATTATATATTATAATTATTGTAACATAATCAACATTCCTCTTGTTGGAGGATTTATTTTTTGACCTGACATACCAACATTATTTATAAAATAATTGTTATCAATATTTGTATCTAATGGAATTTCTATTTGATTTTCTTGACATTTTTGAGAACTTCCAAAAAACGTTATTGCACTAATACTATATTTAGTATTATTTTTATTTATAGATATTTTTGTAGGTCTAAAACCTAAATTAAAATCTATTTTTGCCGGCCAATCTGTGCATTCTGAAGATGTAAAAGAATAAATATATATAGGACTAGGAAAAATATTTTTAGATTTATTGGATAATATATTTATAATATTTGACTGCGTGCCATTAAAAAAATTTAACTCTAGAACTTCGCCACCTAGAGGAGTTGTAGTTATATAAGGTTGATTTGGTATAACTGTCAATTGTGTAAATGTTGATTCTAATGTAAGACCTTTTCCTATGATTATAATATTAATTAGGTCTGATGCTTTAATAGGAATATTAGGAAAAAAAGAGACTGTAGAAGAAATTTTTAAATCTATTGTAGAATTATATGAATTTATTTGTGCTGTTAATTTATAAGGACTATCTGGATATAAAGTTGTAAATTTATATTGTATTGTAATATCCGATAAAAATCCATCTACCCCAGATGTTCCTAAATTATAAGTTTTAGTTTCTTCGTTAATTGTTGTTGTATATATTCCAGTATTTAATTTAATATTTGCACTAGGTTGATCTGGTAATATATTTAACGTATACCTTGTACTTGATAGCGAAAATTCTTTTCCTGTGACTGTAATAGAAATTATATCATTATAATTGACACGTATATTAACATTTTTTGTGAATGAAATCCAAAATGTTCCATTGCTTGTTACTATAAACTCATCTCCTGTATTATAATTTTGTCCAATATTTAAATTATATGTAGGTAAATCACCAGAAGAATTTGAATTAAATATGGAAAAGAAAGTTATTGATTTAAGAGTTCCAGTTAAACCAGCTGTTGAAAATATAAATGTATTTGTAGAAGTATTTGATGATTTATTTGAAAATTGAGCAGATGAATCTTTAGGTTGATTATAATATACTTTTGTTCCAGAATTATCAAATGGTGTGCTGGTTTGTGTTACTTGTGGAGTAGTTAATTGTGTTGTTTGTGGCGAAGTTATTCGTGGAGTAGTTAATTGTGTTGTTTGTGGCGAAGTTGTTCGTGGAGTAGTTAATTGTGTTGTTTGTGGTGAAGTTGTTTGTGATGAAGTTGTTTGTGGTGAAGTTGTTCGTGGAGTAGTTAATTGTGTTGTTTGTGATGAAGTTGTTTGTGGTGAAGTTGTTTGTGGCGAAGTTGTTTGTGGCGAAGTTGTTCGTGGTGAAGTTGTTTGTGTTATTTCAGGTGTAGTTGTAACATTACTTAGATTATTTTGCATAGGTAGTGTTGCTATAATAACAATTAGAGAAATAATTACAATTGCACTTAATATAATAATAGTTATTTGAAATGCTGATATCATTTTTATTTATAGATAATAAATAAAAAATTAAAATATAGAGACAATTCTGTAAAATATTATTTTATTCGATTATGCTGTCTTAAATTATTTAAATGGTTGAATTATCGCACTTTGTATTAAACCTGATAATATACTTATTCCAAGTATAATTGAAATATAAATAACACATGGTTGTTGCGTACTTATACAGTAGATACATATACAAAATGATAAAAATGCAAAAAACATTTCAAGAGAATTAGACCACCATTGACATTTTTTTGACTCTGGTGATTTATTTGCTAAATGTATAAATGATAATAAAGAAAATAAACCGATTATATAAGAAAACGTTGTTTGAATTGATTTATTAAGTATAAAAGATAAACAAAATATACTAATCGCAATTAAAGTTCTAACAGGTATACAAACACCATAAAAGAGTTTAGCTCTGTCTTGGTTTAAATGTTTAGAATTTGCATCCAAAAATCCACTTTTAAAAAGAAAATTATCATAATTATTATTAATATTTGTTAAACATACCATTTATTTAACTACAAATTTTTTAAAACTAATTTTAGTTTTAAAAATATTAGAATTATATTTCTAATTAATTTTTTCAACTCTTACTAAAAAATTATATTTAATACAAACTTTATATATTTTTGATTCTTTCTAAAGTTTTTATAAATATATCATTATCTAGTTCTTCTTCATCTTCCATATATTCATTTTGAATAAGAAATGTAAATAAATTTTTTACAGCTTATCTTAATGTTGTATAAACACCTATACTTTTAGAATCTTCTCTGTTATATATAAACTAGAATCTGAAAGTGTATTACAATTTTACTATTAATTTTTAATTTTTAATTTTTAATTTTTATTACGCTAATATTGTAATAAAAGTCAAGTTTTTACAAAACTAAAATAATACCCATTATAACTATTACCTGTATCTGCAAATTCATAAACTTTAGAATGACTTATATGTAATTCTTTACAAATTTCTGCTATAGAATTATAAGTTTTTGCTGATTCACCTTCTTTACCAGCCATAATAGGTCTATTTGTTGAGCAATATCTAACTGTACCTAAATTATAAGATTCTATCCATTTTCTCAGTGTAGTTCTTGTTGTATTGTAATATTTTGCAATATCTTCTTTGGTATTAGATTCAATTTGATTTTTAAGTTCTTGTTTACTTGGTATTTTATCGATATTATGAGTCTTCAATAATTTTTCTAGAACAAACATATTTATCCTGAGTTTTTGCGTTATTTCTTCTTTAGAATAATCACCTACTAAAGATAACAATTCATCTTTAGAAATTGTTTTAGCTTCTGATTTTAATTTTTTTACATCAATTTCATATTTTTTTAACCAAGTTCTAACAACATGTGCTGATACATCATATACTTCTGCTACTTCAATTTGATTTTTATCTTTGAAATGTTCTATCAAGGCTTCTTTTGTGGGTATTTCTTTTTTGAAATCTTTTATATTGATTTCGTACTGCTTTAACCATTTACTGACAGGGTTCGTACTTATACAGTACATCTTTGCTATATCTGATATATTTTTAGTTTCTAGCTGTTTTAATAAGAATTCTTTTGGAGGAGCAGTAAACTTACATGTAGTGGGTTGAATTTCAATTTTCGGAATTATTTCTTTAATAGGCTCTAATTTTATTTCGCCTTTTTCTATTTTTTCAATAATTTGTTGTTTTTCTTCTTGAAGTTCTTTCATTTGTTTTTCTTTACTTTCATTAATTTTAATATATATCTTACCTATAACTTTTGAAATATCAAAGTCTTTTTCATCTGGGTTATATCTTATCCAATTTGAGTCATCAATATTAAGAGTTTCATTAATTATATCCATTCGCATACGTTCATCACCAGGTTTCCTATCGCTGTGATTATTTTCATCGCATTCCACCACTATTTTCTGGTCGGGAAAATACATGTCTAAATAATAATAATCAACACTAAATTGGTCTTCAATTTTTTCAGTTTTAAAAGCATTTGCAATTGCAGATAAAGTTTGTTGTTCTTTAGTAAGACATTTTTTATTAGTAGTATCAATATGAAATTTTTTAAGAATGTGTAAAACATCAGGAGAAATGCGTTTTCTAGTTTTAATAAGAATTTCAATAGCTCCATCACGAGTTATTAGAATAGTACGAGGATCCAATTCAGGAATTTTTACACCTGGATAATTCCTAAATTCAAGCTGATTACATTTAGAAACATTATTTAGAATAACTTGTGTTGTATTTTTATAGCCTAACAAAGTAACTATTTCATAACCAATAAAATATTCAAAACAAAGATAGTTGCTGATATAAGAATACATTGTCAATTCATTATTATCTTCATCTTTTAAACTGTAAGATATAGGTTGTTTAGGTACAATTTCAGATTTTTTCTCTAATAGTCCTAATATTTCTAAAGTATCATTTGATATATTTTTTTTTGCTGTATTAACAAGTTCTTTTATCCCTTCTTTATTTATCAAAATAATTCTATAATCTATATTAGGTTCTTTTACGCCTTGAAAATCTTTAAATAAAACTTTATTATAAGGAGATACTTTACGAGCAATTACTGTAGAATTTTTATATCCTAATAAATTAGTTATTTCATAGCCTATGTAATATTTTGCAGGTTTTTTGTCAATAATTTGTGTATAAGTAGTTAATTCTTTACAACATACTTCTTCAATTTCATTGTCTTCTTCAATGAATTCAATCTCTATTTCTTGGTTTTCTGTCATTTTTATTATAGATCCCATTGCTTTAAATCTAAATCTATTGAAATGTTTCAATAGATTTAGAATAATTAAACAATCAATTTATACTTAAAATTAAATAATTATCTTTTGAATTGTATTTGTAGTTTATATAATCTAAATCTATAGCATTATTTTAATAAATAGATTTAGTTTTTTCAAACCCATCTACACCTCAAATAATTATTTTTCACACTTGTCCCTTCATTTCTATCTATTAAAAGCTCATTAACTTTTAATAAAAAATCTAAATCAAACATAATTTCACCTTAAATATCTAATCTTTCTTCTATTTCCTTGTGACAAGTTCGAATAATCTTAAGGAAATAGTAGTAACTATCTCTAGAGTATTTAGCGTTTATTGAAGATAAGATACATCTTCCGCTATGAAAAACGAGGAAAGTATTATACCTGTCTTTGTTGAGCTTTTTCATCTGATCTTTATCGGATAAATATTGCAAGTATTCATTGTATACAGTCATTTCTTCAACCCATTCATTTTTTTTGTAAGAAAGTTTTTTAATTTCCATAGTCGCAATATCCAGCTTGATTGGAATTTTTATGTTCACTCCCGTATAACCGAAAGATGTCTCCAAAAGTGAATGAAATTCTGTTTGTGTACTCATGTATCTCGAAAGTTTTTCGCGATCTACATTGAAACCCAGGCTGAAATCAATATTTCTCATAGCAGGAATAAAAAGTGTCTCTAAGTTAGATCCTCGTGAAAATTTATATATATTGTTCTCTTCATCTTTGATTTGTTCCCAAATATATTTAACACAATCTTCAGCCTGGGAATCGTATTTAATACCAGTTAATTGAATCATACCATTGTTGCACATCTTAAAATTGACAGGTTTATTATTTAAGATCATTACGACAGTAAAAGAGTTACGAAACCATTTACTCTTTTTCTTCTTAGCTTGTGTTTTCTTTTGTTTTAGATCAACACCACGCATTTTATTCTCATGTTTCAAGGTAATAATAGAACCATGAATAACATCTTTATTTTGTTCAATAATTTCAGCTTTTTTCTTTCTACCACGTTTTTTAGGGATAACAGTGTAGTCAATAACAGGTAAAAATTCGAATAATTTTTTAAGATCTAAAATAAGATTAGTCATAGCGATAAAAGTTTTAGTAGAGACTTTAATATCTTCGAATTCTTCAAAGACGAGTTCGCTTGATGATTTAGCGTCAATATTTTTATTTAAGTTTTTAATATTTTTTGTATTTAATTCTTTCGCATCAGATATCATTTTTATTATTTAAAGAATTTGTCTTTAAATAAACAATTTTAAATTTAAATTAATTTATCTAATCCATTCATAAAATCAATATGTATATTCCATCCTAAATCTTTTAATTTTGAATTACTTATATAATATCTAATATCATTAAAGGGTCTATCTTCTATATATTCTATCCATTTTTCATATTCAGTAGTATTTTTTATTTTTTTTATAAGTATTTTAGCTATATCTATTACAGAATATTCCATACCTTCATCACATCCTATATTATATATTTCTCCTATTTTTCCTTTTTGCAATATTATATCAAATGCTGAAATAGTATCACTTACATGTAAAAATGATCTAATTGAATTTCCAGTTCCTTGTATAGTTACTTTTTTATTATTTTTTAAAAGTTCAATAAATTTAGGTATAAGTTTTTCAGGATATTGATTAGGGCCATAAACATTATTACCTCTTGTTATTATTATTGGTAAATTAAAAGAATGTAAATATGTTTGTGTTATTAATTCTGCAGCTGCTTTTGTTCCTGCATATGGATTTGTTGGTTTTAAAATAGTTAGTTCAGTTTTTTTATTATCATTTAATTTAGATTCACCATATACTTCATCTGTAGATACATGTATATATTTTTTAATTTTCCCATATTTTCTCGAATATTCTAATAATGTATGAGTTCCAAGTACATTATCAACAGTATATTGTATTGAATCTTCAAAAGAATTTTGTACATGACTTTGTGCAGCAAAATGACAAATATAGTTTATATCAAATTTGTTTAATAAATCAAGTGAAATATCATTAATATTCATTTTTATAAAACTATAACGTTTAGATTGTTTAACAATATCATTAATATTATTTTCATTAGCGCAATAATACATTGCATCTATGTTAATAATATTTATTTTATCATATTTATCAAAAATATAATTTACGAAATGAGATCCTATAAAACCACATCCACCTGTTATTAATATATTTGTACTTGTTGAATTTATAAAATCATATACAGGTTTAGGATATTTTAATAAACAATCTATTACAGCTTCTTTAATATTCTTTAATTCAGGAAATAAGTTTTTTAGTTTATTTGTATTTAACATATTATTAGATCTTTTTGATAATAAAATTTTATCTTGTTCTTCAATTGTAAAATTTTTCCAAACAAATAAAGGATCAACAATTTCTTTATATAATTCTAAAATTTCATTATGAGAAATTACACCTGGGTTTGTTAAATTTATAGTGCCTAATATATTTTTTTCCATCATTTTAACAGCATATGGTATTAATTCTGGTAAAACACTCATAGAATTTGGAATAGAACATATTTTATCATATGTTGTAATTTTTTTAATAAAATTTCGCGAATTTGCATCTGAATTTATAGGCATTCTAATTCTTAGATTTAAGACATTCATTTTTTTCATAATAGAATCAGTAAATCCTTTAACAATAGAATATGAAGAACCAAAAAAGTTTGGAAAATCATCTTCAGTAAAACCTGTATTATGTTCATTATCATAATCAAATATACATCCAGTTCCTAAATAAGTAAAATGTATATTATGATTATTGCATAAAATTGCTAATATTAAAGGACTATATAAATTATCTCTGATATTTTCAACTAATTTACCATCTTCTTCTAAATAATCAATAGTACTTACAATTTTAAAACCTATTTTTCCATGAGTTCTTCCAATTAAACTCAATATATGTGTGGGTTTTATACTTAATATTTCTTTTTCAACGTCTTCTATATTATCAACGCGTGAATTACCTTCAAAAAATATAATTTGTTTTTTATTTAAATATTCAATAACTTGTTTACCAATCCAACCTTTAGAACCATATATAAGAATTTTCATTTTAATTAATAAATTATTATCTTTAAAATAGGTTTAAAAATATATTAATTTATATAAAAATGCAAAAATATAGTATTGTTATGCCTTTAAAAATTAATGAATTAAATTCATATAAGATTTTTAGAGAAATAAGTTTACCATTATATGATAAATTTCTTGATACAGAATTTATTGATAACTTTTATATTATATGTCCTAGAGACAATATTGAGTATATTCAAAAAGATACTCAATTATATCCAATATTGCAATTTAAATTTATTGAAGAAGAATCGATAATTGATTCTAATTTAAGTAATGAAAAAGGTTGGATTAAACAACAGATTATTAAATTATGTATTGCAAATATAATTGAAACTGAATATTATTTAGTTGTAGATAGCGATATGTATTTAAATCAACCTTTAAGATATCAAGATTTATTTTATGATAATAAAATTAAATACACGAGTGAACCATATCAAACAAAAAATGATAAATATCATTCAACAAATTCTAATTGGTGGGCAAGTTCGTGCAAAGTATTAAACTATCCTATTGAAAATTTATATAATGATGAAAAATTAATGGGAGTTACACCACAGGTATTAATAACACAAACAGTTAAAAATTTAATTGAATATTTAATTGCTGTATACAAAACTAATTGGAAAAAAATAATATGTGATATGACTTTTACAGAATATACTTTATATTGGATATATTTACTTATGAATAATCAAACAGAATTATATACTACAAATGGATTTCAATTATGGAGACATGATTTAGATAGAAATATATTATATTATCAAACAGAAGATGAAATTAAAACAATTGTAAAAAATTCTATTACTGATAAAAACACATATTTTTCAGTAATTCAATCATATTTACCAGTTAATATTGATTCTATAAAAAATATACTTGTATCACAAAGTTATGATGCGATATTTTTATTAGCATCAATGACATGTCCAAATAGATATCAAGCTTTTACAAGAGAAGAAAGAGTAAACCAAATGATTGAATGTATGAAAGATATACAACAACGTGTTCCAAATTCAATATGTATTTTTATTGAAGGAACTGTATTAACTGAATATGAAAAAACAGAATATAGTAAATACAGTATTTTATTAGAATTTGGGAATGATGAAACTATTTTACCATATGTAAATCATCCATATAATATAGGACATGGAGAAATGAAATTGTTAGAAAAAGGTATAGATTATATTTTAAATAATAATATATTTTCAAAATATGTTTTTAAGATTACACCTAGATATAAACTTACAGACAACTTTAAATTAGAAAATTATAAATTAGATAAATATTGTTTCAAAACAAATTATGATCCAGATATTAAACAATTAGTTTATATAACTAAATTGTATTCTATACCGTTTAATAAATTAAATAATTATAAACACATTTTAATAGAAGGTCAAGATTTATTGTCTAATATATGTTTTATGGTAGAGAAATTGTATTATGATATGTTAAAATCAGAAGATGTTTGTATAATGGATATAGTTGGAGTAGAAGGAAATATGAGTTATAATAAAGATTATTTTAATATATAAATTGTTATTTAAAAATACTAGTAAATTAATAAATGAAATTTTTTAACCTTTAGTCTCTAAAATGATGTAAATTTGCATCAAAATGGAGACTAGAGGTTAATGTATTGTTGATAATAATACAACGATGATTAACCGGTGCAACAAGAATCATAATATTTACTATTATTATTTTAAAATCATTCCTTGTATGTATTATATTATTTATGAATAATAAAATTTTTATATTTTAATAATAAAATTTTTATATTTTAATAATAAATGAGTCTCAAAAAATATTCAAGACGAATAAGGTTAAATGAAATAAAAAAATCCAGAAGTGCTCGAAGATCTAGACCCGCTAGATCTAGACCCGCTAGATCCAGAATTTTAAAAAATACACATGTAATGCCAAGAAGTATAAATAGAAAAAGCAAAATATCCAGAAGTGTAAGACGAAAAAAAAGCAAAAGGTCCAGAATATCAACAAGAACTAGACGTGGAAGATCTTCTAAAAAAGATGGTGTTAAAGAAAATATAGGTATATGTGAAAAATGTGGAAAAGAAAAACGAATTGAATATGGTTTTGAAAACTTATGTCACGACTGCTATCTTGTGTATGAAAAAACAGGTTTTAAAAGTTTAATTAATTTTGTACAAAAATATGAACTAGATTTACCAGATCGTAAAAGAGACGTAAAGAAAAAACTATATGATATGATTGCAATATTTAAAGATAAATATAGATTTGGGTATGATATTTTTAGCAATATGAGTAGTCTAATAAAAAAGGATTATAAGACTATAGATATTTCTAAAATTTCTAATAAAATATTAAAAAGTTACGAAAATAGTTTTGATATTTGGGGACCTGATGATATAATAAAAAATATTAAAATAGATATTAGTCCTATAATTTCTTTTTTTCAAAAAAATAAGGATATTCTTAAAGCAGACCCTGATTATGTGTTTCGATATTTCAAAAAAATAGATGGAGATTCTTTTATAAGAACTATGTATACCGTTGACAGTTCTATATCTAAAATGTATGATTATAGTAAGATAAACTACTTATCTCCTGAATATTCTAAACTAGTATATAATGAACGGAACGAGATATACAATAATATTTTTGAAAAAATATATAAATCTTTGAATGCAATACAAAGCTATTTAAATAGTTTAAATAATATTAGACAAATATTATTATGTGTTTATATAATTATTATGGGAATTGATAAGATAATATTTAATGAATATGATAATTCTTTATACAGCGATAAGTATGATAAGATGACTGAAATAGACTATAAGGTGAATACAGAATATGTTACAAAGAATTTTATTAAAAATAATGATATAGATATGGAAAGTTATTATATATTAGGTTTTATTGCAGATAAAGATAACACCCTTTCACTAACACCTATAAAAATTTCTAGAGATTATAACTTTAAAAATGCACTAATGATAGAAAAGAATAAAGGTATTGTAACTACTGGAAAAATTTATAAATTTGATATTGATAAAAATTTTAATGTTATTGAGTTAACATTAAAGAATTTTTTATTAAATATAGATGATTCAATGAAAGACTCATCTGACAGGGTAAAAGATATGAAAGAAAGTATATGTGATTTCATATTAAAACAGAAAGATGGATTTACTATGTTATGCGATGAAGATATAAAATACTGGAACATAGACAGTAAATATGATGCAATAGAAAATGATCCACCACATTATAAAATAGTGGTTCCAGGAGGATGTTTATTTTGTGGGAAACAAGACTCCTCGAAATCTCAAAATGGATATGGGAATAGTCCAAAAATATGTATCGTTTGTTGTGCAAAAAAACTATATCCAGATGATAATTATATTAAACAGATAGAAGAACAAGATTGTTTTTTAAATTTAGATAAGGAGATTTATAATGAAATTTATGACATGGTAGTATCAAAAGATAATCGTAGTATTGACGTATTAGATATTATTGTAAAATCTGTTAATAAAACAAATAATCGATATGAATATGGTTATGAAAGTGACAAAGACACAATAGGTACATATTGTTCAAAGGATTGTGTTGTATGTAATACAGATTTTGAGTCTAATGGAAATGTAGCATATAACATACATTATTCATGCGCCTCTACAATATTAGGTAAGAAAATTGGTAAAAAGGATATATGGGATAATATATATTCTATTAGGAAAGATTTATTGATGAAACATACAAAAGATATGTATATAAGAACACCTATAATTAAAAAAATATTCAAAACAATAGTAAATTTTAAAGATAAAGGAGTAAACTATTATTGTGATTTGTGTTCGTGTTATCATCCGTCTAATACAGAACAAAAATTTTTTGCACAATTTATTTATAAAAAGAATGATTCTAAAAATTACAATTGTGTAGAATTTAATATTAAAGAATCATATTTATTAAAAGAAGATGGCGAAGTATTCAAACAGGATAAATATCCAGAAGATCTAGCTAATAAACTTTTAAATTTTTTTATAGGTAAAGTAGCTCTACGTAAGATAGATGAAATTCACAATTTATATGACGTTTCAACTGGAGGGATATTTAATAAATTTAAAGACGAAGTAAAACATTCTGATTTTATATTTGGAAAGGTTTCTGAATATTTAAAACCAGAATTTTAAGTAGAATTTTAGCTTAATCTTTAGTCTTCAGATTTTGGAGAATGAGTTTTCTTAACATTAATTTTAGGTTAAGAAAATTTTTACTACGTAAATTTACATCATTTCAGAGACTAAAGGTTAGTTTTAATTTTGATATAAATTTACTTAATAAAACATTTCTTAACCTTATTTTCAAGTTAAGAAATGTTTTATTAAAAATACCGATTTAACCTTCTAAAATATTTAAATATATAAAATATAAACTAAATGAAAAAAATGTGTATATTAGGTGCTGGAGGATTTATAGGTTCTCATCTTGTTAAAAAATTAAAAAATTTAAATTATTGGGTAAAAGGTGTAGATATTAAATATTTAGACACAAATGCAGATGAATTTATTATAGCTAATCTAACACAATTAGAAGAAGTTGACAAAGTTATAACTAATGATATAAATGAGGTTTATAAATTAGCTGTAGAAGTAGTATGATATGTTAATATCAGAAGATGTTTGTATAATGGATATAGTTGGAGTAGAAGGAAATATGAGTTATAATAAAGATTATTTTAATATATAAATTGTTATTTAAAAAATACTAGTAAATTAATAAATGGAATATTTTAAATATAAATTTCAAAATCTATGTGATACTTCGTCAGATATTAATGAACATTTACCTACTTTATTTAAATATGCTTCAAATTGTGAAAGTGTGTTAGAACTCGGAGTAAGAGGTGTTGTATCTTCATGGGCGATAGCATATGGATTGTTAAATAATAATAAAAACAATAAATATTTATTTATGAATGATTTAGATGAATGTGATATTGATGAGATATATAACACATCCAAAACTACAGATTTAAAAATTGATTTTAAATGGGTTAATGATTTAGAATTAAATTTCGAAAATAATTTTGACATGGTTTTTATTGATACATGGCATGTATATGGACAATTAAAAAGAGAACTTAATAAATTTGGAAAAATAACAAACAAATATATAATTATGCATGATACTACAGTTGATGAATGGTATGGAGAAACTGTAAGATCTATTTATAGTATGAATGCTGAAAAACAATCAAAAGAAACAGGTATACCGATTGAAGAAATTAATAGAGGATTATGGCCAGCAATTGAAGAATATCTTAAAGAAAATAATGAATGGAAACTAAAAGAACGATTTACAAATAATAATGGTTTAACAATATTAGAAAGGATTTAATAATTCTGGATACTAGAGATTAACATTCTAATTCAATTTGTGCCAGATAATTTTTATAAAGATATGAGTGAAATTCTCAATTTATATAATGTTTCAACTGGATAGCTATTTAATAAATTTAAAGACAAAGTAATAGATTCCGATGTTATATTTGGGAAGGTTTCTGAATATTTAAAACCGGAATTATAACTAGTATTTTAGATTAATTTTTAATCTCCAGATTTTGGAGAATGAGTTTTCTTAACCTAAATTAAGGTTAAGAAAAATTTCAGGAAGTAAATTTACACAGAATAGAGACTACATATTAAATATTATTTTCTTTGAGAGTTAAAAGTTATAATATTTTTTAATTATTTTACTTGTAGTGCTAATATTATTATCATTTAAATACATTTCTAATAATATAGTTTTATCTAAACTATCATTATGATTTATGTGCCATGGCAAATGTTTGCAAATAAAATTAGAGGCTACTCTGATATTTATTTTAGTACTAAATCCGTTACTTAATTTACTTTTGCAACCTAAAAAAAATGTAGTATCAATATCAGCATCATATATATCTAAATTATTATATTTTTCTAATGGTTTTTTCCAAAATTGCATTTCCCATTCTTTTATATTAATATCATCAACATAATTATCATTAAAAATATCTGATGATGTTATATCTAATGCAAAACCAACTTTTGAAGCATTATATTTAGTAGAAATCTCATATAGAATATCTATAAAATTATTTGGTAATTTTTCATTATATTCTAAATCAGGATCTGTTATAATAAAATGTTCTGGGAGATTATTCCAAATAATAGGTTTATTCCATACTCTATGACCGTAATTCTTTTCAAAATTTATTATTTTATATGAATTTTCTAATTTTTTTAATATTGCAACGGTATTTAAACCGGTGCTATTATTATTTATAATTATAATATTATTATCAGATATATTTTTATTTTTTAGTTGTATAATTGTATTTTCTACATAAAATCCATTATTAAAACATATTATATAAATAGGTATATTCATTTATATTTATCTCTGTATTTTTAAATGATTTATAAAATAAAAAATAGTTTATAAATGATAAATAGAGTAATAATTTTTGGAGTAAATGGGATGTTAGGATCATATATTTATGATTATATGACTAAAACAAATAAATACAAAATTGTTCCAATAACTAGAAAAGAGTTTGATGTTTTAAAATATATTAATAAATTAGAAGATATTTTATTAGATAAAAAAATTGATGATAAAACATGTATAATAAATTGTATAGGATTAATACCACAAAGATTAAAAAACAATACAGATGCATCTCAATATTTTATTATAAACAGTATTTTTCCTCAATTATTATCAAAATATTGTAATAAATATTCAGCTAAAATGATTCATCCTACAACAGATTGTGTTTTTAGCGGTTTTGTCGGAAATTATATAGAAAGTGATTATCACGATGAAAAAGGATTATATGGTGTAAGTAAATCACTCGGAGAAAATATTGATTGTACAATAGTTAGAACATCAATTATAGGTGAAGAAATTAATAATAAATATTCATTATTAGAATGGGTTAAAAACAGTAATACTAATATAAATGGATATACAAATCATTTATGGAATGGTATAACATGTTTACAATATAGTAAAATTATAGAAAATATAATTGATAATAATTTATTTTGGAAAGGTGTTAAACATATATATTCACCTGAAATAAAAAGTAAATATGAATTATGCTGTATTATTAAAGATGTATATAATTTATCAATAGAAATAAATAAAATAGAAACAACAACTACTATAGATAAAACTTTAAAATCTATTTACAAACCAAATTTTAATATACCAAGTTTAGAAAAGCAGATAAAAGAATTATATGATTATTCAATATTATTTAAAGTGTAAATAACATAATATAAAATGGAAAATTTACAAAAAAATTTAGACATGATACCAAAACTAAGAAATATTGTTAAAAATAATGATGGATATTATATACATAGTTATATTGAAAATAGAGAGATTTATAATGATACTATTTCAATTGTTATGACATCATGTAATAGAAGTAAACAAGTTTTTCAAACTTTAAAAACAATATCACATAGTATTTTTAAAAATATTCAAATTATTCTTGTCGATGATTCAGATATTGATAAAATATCAATTGATAAACTTCATATATATCCATTTTATATCGATTTTATTGAAATTATTAGAGATAAAAAATGTTGGAATAATCCATGTATTAATTATAATATTGGATTTGAATATATAAAAGGAAATAAAGTAATAATACAAAATTCTGAAGTATGTCACGTAGGAGATATTTTATCTTATGTTAATAAATCAGTAAAAAATGAAGATTATTATATATTTGATGTAAAAGTTTCTAAAGATTTTAAAACTAATGATTTTATATATGATATACCTGTTTTATCTCACAATATTTTTTCAAATAATGATATATATAATATCGATATATGCTCCGGGTGGTATCAACATCGTATATATCGGAACTGTAAGTATCATTTTTTAACAAGTATGTCAATAGAAACATTTAAAAAAATACAATCATTCAGTTATGACTATGCTTTTGCTAATAGTTATGATGATGACGACTTAATATTAAAAATAGAAAGTTTAGGTATTAAAATGTACAATGTAGATAATGAGATAGAAAAAGTAGGAGGTATTCATTTATATCATAGTACAACATATACAGATGAAGAACTTTCAATTGATAATTCTAGTATAATATCTACAAAAAAAGAGTATTACAAAAATACTGGTAATTATATTGAACTATATGATATTTTAAATAAAAAGATAGTTGTAACAATAACAGGTATAAGACCTGATTTTATTCGTATGTGTAATGTTTTTAAAGAATTAGATAAAAATTTTAAACATATATTAATACATACAGGTCAGCATTATGATACTAATCTTTCTGATGTATTTTTTGATCAATTAAATATACGTAAACCAGATTATATTTTAAATTCTGGTAAAGAATCTGTAAATCATTTTGAACAATTAAGTTATCTAGCACGTGAAATTCCTATTTTATTTAAAAAAAATAATATTAAACCAGACTTAATTTTATTTTTAGGAGATTCAAATTCAGCAGGAATATCATTTCCTTTAAAAAAAGAAGGATATAAAATAGGACATATAGAAGCTGGAATGAGATCATATGATAAACGTATGTTAGAAGAAATTAATAGAACAGTATGTGATCATTGTAGTGATATATTATTTGTTTATCATGAAGATTATAAAGAACAATTAAAACTTGAAAATATTACAAATAATGTTTTTGTAGTAGGGAATACAATAGTAGAACCATTTTTAATTTTTAAAGAACAAATCATGAATAAACCTAAACAATTAAATATGATATTATTAGATATTCATAGACCTGAAAATTTTTATTATACTAAAAGACTGATAAATATATTACATTTTGCAAATAAATGTATTGAAAGATATGGTATTCCTGTTAAAATGTTATATTTTAAAAGATTACAAGACGTTATTACAACAAATAATATTAATATAGGTAAAATTCAAGTTATAAATCTATTACCTTATAAAGAATATTTAGAAACTGTATATAATTGTAAATTCATAATTAGTGATAGTGGTACAGGTCAAGAAGAACCCGCATTATTAAATACAAAAGTAATTGTTCCAAGAGAATATACGGAAAGACCTCAAAGTTATAAATATAATTGTAGTGTTAAAATAGATCTTGATTCTAATAATTATGATAAAATTTTTGAATGGATTGAAAAGACAGATAATATAATAGATACAAATTGGTTAGGTGATGGAACAACTAGTTTTAAAATTGTAGAACATATTAATTTTTTCTTAAATTCTCTTACATGAAAACGGTTTAAAGTTTTATTTAAGTATATATAAATGTTATCTAATATTAATATTAAATCAACTGATTATCAATCTGTTAAACCATTTCCATATATGAAACAAGATAATTTCTTAAATGAAAAATCTGCTTATTTACTCCAAAAAGAAATATTGAATATTCCAGATTGCGATTGGGACCGTTATAACAACCCTTTTGAACAAAAATATACTTTAAGAGATAAATATAATTTTCCTCCAAATTTAAAATTATTATTTGAAGAATTGCAATCAATTAATTTTGTTAATGAATTATCAAATATGTGTGGTTATAAATTAATATTAGATAATACGCGTAATTTCTGGGGTGTACATAAATATGATTCAGGAGATAAACTTGATATACATACTGATGCTGGATTACATCCTGTAAATAATCTTAAAAAACAAATAACTTTGGGTATATATCTCAGTAATAATTGGAAAAAAGAATATGGTTGTGAATTAGAAATATGGGAAGGTAATAAAAATAGTATTAGTAAAAAAATTGATTCAATAGAACCATATTTCAACCGTTTAATAATTTTTACATGTAATGATTATTCATGGCATGGAAATCCAAATCCAGTAAAGAATTTAATTAGAGATTCTAAACGTATTTTTGTTACTATTTCTTATTTAAGTGAAAATTTTACAGATGAAAATAAAAAAGTAAAAGCATATTTTGTATCAAGACCTGAAGATCCTATAGATAAAGAGAAAGATAAACTGAGATTATTAAGAGCTGATTCAAAAAAATATAAAGAAATTCTAAATATATCTAAAGATACTATTATTAATAATAAAAAAATATTATTATTTGGAGGTTCTGGATCTCTTGGAAATAAATTTATTGAAAAATATATAAAAAATAACACAATTATTAACTATTCAAGAGATGAATGTAAACATTGGAAAATGAGTCTAAAATATAAAACAGATAAATTATCATTTATTATCGGAGATATTAGAGACTATTTAAGAGTTGAAAATTCAATCTTACGAGAACAACCAAATATTATTATAATAATGGCTGCTTTAAAACATATAGACAGATGTGAATTCGCTATAGATGAATGTGTTAAGACAAATTTTACTGGAACAATGAATATATTAAATGCTATTGAAAGTAATATGGATCGTTTACTTAATTTGGAGACAATAATTTTTGTAAGTACAGATAAAGCATGTGAACCTACAAATGTATATGGTATGTCAAAAGCATTATCTGAATCAGCAATGATTGAAAAATCTCTATATTGCAAAAAATATAAATTTGTTAATATTAGATATGGAAATGTATTAAACTCAAGAGGAAGTATAATTCCTATTTTACATGAGAAAGGTTTGGATCCAGATGTTGAAAATTTTACTTTAACTCATCCAGAAATGACAAGATTTGTAATGACATTAGAACAAAGTGTTGAATTAATAGAACATGCTATTCTTTATGGTGAATCTGGAGATACAATTATACCAGAACTTATTTCAATGAAATTAATAGATCTAATGGAAATATTTTCAGATAAATATAAAAAATCTATAAATATAACAGGTATGAGACCAGGAGAAAAAATGTTAGAATCATTAATAAGCGAAATACAATCTTTACGTCTTATAAAAAAAGATAATTATATGTATATTAAACCAGCATATAAAAATTTACTTATAACTGATAATATTCAGAATTATAATAGCAAAATAAATCCATTAAATAAACAAGATTTATACAATTATTTAAATAAATATAATTTATTATAATTTTTAAAGTATTTTTATAGTTTAAAAATTAATCGATTTACAAGTATACATATATAACCTATTGTCATATTTAATATGTTTTTCTTTTATTTCAAAATATTTTAACAAGTATTTTTCCCACCAAATATCATTTTCTTGAATAGTATGTAATTCAATATTGTTTATGATATCAGAATGATTAGCTATTGCAAAAATACAATTTTTAGATAAACTTGAACATAGACTAATAACTTCTTCAATAAAAGATTTGTCAAGATGTTCAAAAACATCTGTACAACTTAAAACATCGTATACATTATTTTTTAATAATTCTCTTTCATTTTCTAAAGATAAATTACATTTAATAAAATTAATATCTAAATCATTGAATTTTTTAAGATCAACAGATGTTATTTTAACGTTATTAAAATTTTTTTGAATAAGATTTATTAATTGCCCTCTTCCAGAACCAATATCTATTAAACTAAATTCTGATTCTGTTTTGTTTATAAATAATTTTTTAATTTCATCAACTACAAAATCATACTGTATATGATGATCTTTTGAATATGATTCATTATCAAAACAAGTTTCATATATATTCAAATAATTAACTGACATTTATTAATATAATATATCTATTTAAATATATATAATTAATTAAAAATGAATAATATTTGTTATGTTACATCTTATTATAATATAAATAGAGAATCATGGACTGGATTTTCAAGATCTTTTGATGAATATCTTATTGAATTTAATCCATATATAAAATTATTTAATAAAGATAACTGCGGTAATGATATATTAATTGTATTTATGGATGAAAAAAATATAATTCAATTTAAAAAACAATTCGACGAAACAAAAGTAAATATAAAAGTTATTTCTACTAATGATGAATTTATGAATACCCTTCATATATGGAAAACTTTAGAAAAAGAACAAGAAATTATGAATGATGATAATTTTAAACAATTATTAGGTTCTCGTTGTATATATCCTGAACATATATATCCGAAATATACTTTAATCAATCATTGTAAAATAGATCTAATATGTTCTTTATTTGATAAATACGATTATGATTATTATGCATGGGTTGATTTTGGTTTTTTTAAATTAGGATGTAACATACCATCTAAATTAATAGATATAAATAAACTAAATTTAAATACTATTAATTATAGTATAATAAATCCTTTAGAAGAAATACACAAAGATATTCTATATAATTTACAAGTAGCACCTGAAATAATAGGTGGCTTCTTTTTCTTTGGAAGAAAAGATAAATTATTAGAATATCAAGAACTATATCATTTGATGTTAGAATATTTCCAAAATAAATTAAATATTGCCGACGATGATCAACATTTAGCGTTGCAATGTTATTTTCAAAAACCTGAATTATTTACATTGCATTTTCTTGGTGCTTGGCATAAGGCACTTGTATTTTTTCAAAAAGAATAATTTTTAAACTGTCTTGTTTGTTTAAAAATTTATTTTAGATTTAAAGTGGGAAATATATATTCTTTTAATAAATTATTAGCACGACTTTTCCAACTTTTTTCACAAACCCATTTATAATTTTTTTCTACTAATTCATATCTAAGTTTTAAATTATCTATTGAATTAAACACAACTTCAAGAGCATTATTTTGAAATTCTTTATTATAAAAATCTGTATTAGACTCTATATTTATCAAAATACCTCTATCTCCTACTGTATTTATTAATCCAGCTAAATTTGTGGTTATGATAAACGTTTTAGAAATAGCAGCTTCTAATGCTGTATGGCAAAAAGTTTCTTTATATGTACATGGATAGAACCATATATCTGCTTCTTTCCAATGTTTGTAAAGTAAATCTTTACATGTCCATCCATGATATTTTAAAGATTGATTCAAAAGTGTATTGTTTCTATATTTAGACAATAAATTTTTTATTTCTTGCATTTCTAATGGTCTCATATTATTTGACCATGTTCCATCTATATCAGAATGTATATGTAAAATAGATTCTGGATATTTTTCTAATATTTTTGGCCACATTTGAAGTAAAGGTAATAAACCACGTATTGGAAATGATGAATAAATAAAAATAAGTTTGTTTTTATGTAGTTTTTTATTTTCAATTTGTTCATCTTCAATTTGTTCATCTTCAATTTGTTCATCTTCAATAAATTTATCGATACCATATTCAAATGTTTTTGTTATATCTTTTAAAATAGGATACATATTTAAAAAATATTTTGTATGCCACTCAGATAGACAAAATATATTTTTCAATTTAGAACACATAGGGATAACGTTTCCTGTAAAATCAAGATCATGTGCAATCATATATATATATTCTACATTACTTTTAGAAATTAAAGGTAAATATTCAGAATATCTTCCTATTATACAAGTATGAACTTTATTTTCAAATATAAAAGAAAAAAGTTCTTCTATTCTACGATATTCAACTCCTTCAAATATATCATTTTCATAACATCTACAAAATACAATAACTTGAAACATTTCTGAATCCTGTATATTCTTACTCATTTGAATTGTAAATGTTTCAGAACCACCAACACCCTTATTAAGAATATCTTTTCCAGTCCAATTTTCAAATCCTCCATCAGACATAAAAATAAGTAATGGTTTAGAATAATTATTTTTAAGTATTATATTATAATTAGGAATATACTCTAACATATTAAATATATCATACCAAGATTTCATAGTTCTATAATCATTTTCTTTAAAACATTCTTTAAATGGTATAACACCTTCTAAATAACTTTTATTTTTTTCAAGAAATAATTCAGAACATTTTTTACCTGTTATAAAATCATTATGAATATAACATAAATAAGAAAGAAATTTAGGTAAAAAATAAAAATATAAACTTGGTTTTAAACTATAATGACAATGTTCAGGATATCCTAATTCAAAACATTTTTTCATGTATCGATAAGCTATATTTTTATTTTCTTGTTCGTTCTGTGTTTCTAAATAATAATGAATACCAATAAAATATAAAGCATCTCCGCGGGTTTTATCCATTTCGTAAGATTGTAAATATAATTTCTCACATTCTTCCCAATTCTTTTTTAATTGAAAATTAGATATTCTAGCAGCTTCAAAACACGCATCTATTTTTTCTTGTAAAAATCCTTGAACTGGATGTTGAATACGTTTTAAAAAATATTTTAAAGCTAATTCTTGTTTATTTAATAAATTATATGTTTGACCTAGATAATAAAGACAACGTGGATCATTAGGATTTTCTAAAAATTCTTGATTCAATAATTCAATATCATATAATTTTCTATTCATAGTTCTTTTTTCCATAAATTCAGAACGAATATCAAATATATTTGCATAATTATATGGAACCATAACATTCATATTATTATCAGGGTTTATAACTTCATGTATTTTATAAATATATCTTAATCTACTTTCAGATTTGATAATTCTATTTGAAGTATAACATACATCATTGCTTTTAATAAATAAACTAAAACTATCAGAAAACTGATCTCCTCTTACTATATTTAAAAATGATCTTAAATCACCATCTATTATATAAGTATCGTCTAACATCATTAAAAATTTACAATCTAGACCTGCTAATTCTAAACATCTATTTCTACTATCTTTAAAATTTAAAAATGGTTCTTTATACAATTTACCTTTTTTCTTTCCTATCAGAACTTCATTAATAATATTTATTGTATTATCTGTACTTCCAGTATCTAAAATAGTCCATCTATCTATTAATGGTAAGTTCTTGATAAGAATATTTTTAAAATCGTCTCCAGCATCTTTAACTATCATTGTAAAATTTATTAAATTGTCATAATTCAAAATAAAATTATCGTTTTCGATAAAATAATAAAACTCATTTATAAACGAATTAAATTTTTTTTCGGGAATATAAATATAAAAATCAGTATTTTTAAGATTATAAACATGTTTAGTTTCAGACTTTATAACTGAATCTGATATAAATATCAATATTGATTCTTCAAATTTTATTTGCTTAGTTCTATCATTATAAAACATAATATCTTGAGAATAAAATAAACCTAGTGTTGTTGGATTACATAATACTACATTTGATATTTTATGTTTATATATATTTATTACGATATTATCAAGATGATTATCTGTTTTATTATGTATAAATATATTATTGAATACTGTTGAACATTTAATTGGAATATAACCTCCATGATCAATATTAAAAAAAGCAATATTTGGTTTTTTGAATAATTTTCCTAATTCAATTAAAAAAGATGTTAAACGTTCAAATAAACCAAGAGATTCAATTATATTTAGGTTATTAAATTCTTCATGTTTAATATTATTAAATTCGTCATTATTTACCTTGAATTCTTCTTTGTTGATAATTACGAATTTGTTCATTTTTTACAAAATATTTTTGTATTTAAATAATATAAATGAAATCTTCCTCAAAAACAAATTCTGTTTGCGATGTTTTAAATAAATATATTAAAAAGAAAATAGAAGCAAAATCTGAAGTAACTTATTCTGATTGTTTATATTATTTAAATAATAAAACAAACTTATCTCAAATAGACATATATACATGTTTAAACAATCATTTTCCTCAAAATAAAATAAAGACGTGTATTAATTGGATAGGTATTGTATAATAATATTTTAAATATAATAACATATTTAAAATAATTGATTCTTGTTAAACTATTTTATTTAATTGATCTCTTGTTAAAATAGGGGTTCTATATTTTTTAAAAATCATTTTCTTTTGTCCTTTTCCCATTTTTTCATATAATGTATAAGCATGTTCAGTATATTCATGTATTTTTAATAGACCTCCTTTGCATTTTTCAAATAAAACTAAATCATCATCTTCTTTTGGTTTTTCTCCTAAACACCAAATTCCTCTCCAAATATATCCTTTATTATTAGGCATATCTTTTAAATTATCGAGCATAAAATCTGGGATTGTACTGCATGTTAAAAAAAATTTGTTTGTTTCTTTTTCTATCTGGTATTTATTTAACCCATTACCTGTTCTTCCATTTTTATATGCTGTATCAAGTATAATTTTATCTTCTTTTTTTCTGTCATTTTTGTCCTTTACTTTTTTATCTGCTATTTGTTGTTTTTCTTTAATTATATTTGCAGATATTTCCATGCGTTGTATGATTTCTTTATCAAATTTACCACTAGATATATCTTCATATTTTTTATTTAATAATTCAAGTTTGTTTTGATTCTCAACTTCCGTTATTTTAAGTTTTTCTATTTGTTTTTTATTAAAATCAGAATTTTCCTGAGATTTAAGACGTTCTATAGTTTCTTTACTTCTTTTTATATAATTTTCAATTTGTCTTATTTCAATTTTCATATTATTCCTTTCTGTTATTCTATTTTTTTCCATCAATAATTTTATTTTATATATAATTTATATTTATTTATTCAATTTTAAATTTAAAATTGAATTTTTAATATAATCAGTCTATTTATATTTAAATATAAATGTTTGCATCAGCAATGAAATCTATATATACAACTACTTGGAATAATGCACCTTCTTTATCTACCCCTGATTCATCTGGTGTAGTCAATGGAAGACTTTCTATTTTGTTTAAAGCTGTTAGAGGATGTTCACAAATTCAAGTTAATGATTATATGACAAAAGCTTCTAATGAAGATTTAATTGATACTTTTATTTTAGCATTTCAAACAAGAGATCCTAGAGGAGGAAAAGGTGAAAGAGATCTTGGAAGATTAATGTTTAAATGGTTATTTGAAAACTATCCATCTGAATTTGAAAAGATACTTCAATATATTCCTGAGTATTCACGATGGGATGATTTACTTACATTATTTCCTAATGTAGTATCAACTGCAAATAATGAACTTCAAGTTAAAATTGTAAAATTATTTTCTGAACAGCTTAAAAAAGACAAGGAATTAATGTTACAAGGTACTCCAATTTCACTTTGTGCAAAATGGTGTCCAACTGAAGGAGATTCAGATGACAAAAAATATAAATTAGTTGAAACTCTTTGCAATTATTTAAGTATTACTCCAAGACAATATAGAAAAGACTATATTACACCTTTGAGAGCGTATTTAAATATTGTTGAAACAAAGATGTGTCAAAATAGATGGGAAGAAATTGAATTTGATAAAGTACCATCATGTGCAATTAAAATTCTTAAGAAAGCTTTTGAAAAACACACACCAGAAAAATTTGTTTTGTGGAAACAAAGTTTAGAATCTGGTAAAACAAAAGTTAATGCTAAAGTACTTCATCCACATGAATTAGTTAGAGAGATGAGAATTTCAGGTAAAGCAGATGAAGTTGTTCAATCACAATGGAAAATATTAGAAGATGAAGTTCGTAAATTGGGAACTTTACAAGATACTGTTGTTGTTGTGGATACTTCAGGTTCAATGCAGGAACCAAAATGTTTACCACTTGATATATCTGTTGCTATGGGATTGATTATTTCATCAGTCGTAGAAGGTGAATTCAAAGGCAATGTAATAACTTTTAATACCAATCCAGAATTTGTTGAAATTTGTGATGGCGATATTTTTTCAAAATTTCAACAAGTTAGAAATATTCCTTGGGGCGGTTCAACAAATCTAGCTGGTACATTTGATATGATTCTTCATAAAGGTAAAGCCGCAGGTCTGAAAGATGAAGATATGCCAAAGAGACTAGTAATTGTGTCTGACATGCAATTTGACCAAATTGAAGGTTATGGTAGTTATGGTAAAACAAATTTTCAAGTAATTGAAGATAAATATAAAGCAGCTGGTTATACACGTCCAAATATCGTGTTTTGGAATGTAGCATGTTCTCCAACAAGCGATTTTCCTGTTTCAGTAGATGATAATGGAACTTGTTTAGTATCTGGCGCATCTCCTGCTATCTTGAAAGGTGTTTTGAGAAGTAAAGAGTTTAATAGTGTTGCAATTATGAGAGAAATTTTGGATGATGAAAGATACTCTCAAATTAGAACTGCTTTAAGTTAAATTATGATTTAAAAACAAATTAAATATAATAAAATGAGTACTAACAGCTATCTTATAAATTGAATATATTATAAAAACGTACTCAGTTAACACTCAGATGTATGCATACAGCGACCATAACTTTTTTAAAATTATGAAAAACAAATGCATACTGTTAATATAAATTAAGAGTGTATACAGCAAAAACAAAATTATTATGATATAAGTACTTAGTTGTGTGCATGCAGCAATTGAATTTTAATAAATTAACAAAATGCACATAGTTAAATAGTACATACAGCAAACTATTTTTTAAAATTTGGAACTAGTATGTAAACAGCAATTATATTAATGAAATTTCATGCTGATTTTGCAATAAAATTAATTTTATACTATTATTTGTTATAAGATTTTTATTATAAGCGAAACAATATATTTAAATATATTGTTTCTAATTAGCCTTGAGTGTTCATATATATTTACATAATAGAAATTTTCTTAACTTGAAATTATGGTTAAGAAAAATAAAAGTTCAAAATCTGGAGACTAAATGTTAAACATACTTTTATAACTTATTTTAAGTTTTCAAGATTCTCTACTATATTATTATAAATTTTCTTACTACTTTTTTATCTTTAGTATCTATTTTAATATAAATTTATATATAAAAATTTTCTTAACCTTAATTTTAGGTTAAGAAAATATATAATCAAAATATGCATAGTATTTTTTTGCTACGTTCACATTTTATTTTCTTCTTTATTTTCTTCTATGTAATTGTCACTTTCATATTCTTCTAAGTATTCATCACTTTCATCACTTTCATCACTTTCATCACTTTCATCAGAGTGATATTTATGATCTATTAAATCTTCAAGTACTTCAGAGAAATTATTTTTTTCTTCTTCATTTATTTCTAACTCTATATCTACAGAATTATAGTTATCATTAATATCAGAAAAAATATACCCTTCATTATTGGTAATAAATGATAATTTTTTTGTAGCAATTTCAAAACATATAGAAACAGAATTTTTTTTTGAATCAATTAAATTTAAAATACAGCTTTTTTTTGATTTATCAAACTTAGATTTAAATTTTTCAATTGTTCTAATATCAATATTATTTACATCTGCACTAAAGTTTATTTTTAAATTATTCATTTCAAACTTTAATATTATATCAAAACATTTCGAATATTCATAATTTTTAAATTCAAACTGAACCATCTTCAGTAAATTAAAGCATAAGGCTCTTAGAAAAATCAATTTTAATTCATATCTTATTTAAGGTATTTTAAATATGTTAAGTATTTAAGGTATTTTAAGTTTTCAAGATTATCTACTATATTATCATGACTTCTTAATTTTCTTACTACTCTATTACTGCGTTCACGTCTTATTGAATTACGTCTTATTGATCTACTTCTTACTGGATGTTGTATTCTTATACTTGTTATATTACTTCTTCTACTACTTCTATTTCTTATATTTCTTAATATTTTTTTAGGTTTTTCGATATTTGTAGTTGTATTTATATTCAAATTTTCATCATATTTAGATTCTATTTCGTAAATTCCAGTTAGACTTCCTGAAGATTGAAATATTTTTGGAAACATATTAAATATTGTTTGTAAATTTTCTCTGTGTTTATCGCCTACTAAAATTATATATTCCATTTTTTTATCTTTAAGTAGTTCTTTAAGTATAAAAAAATCTGCAACTTTAGCCCATTCAGAAACAAGTTGTTTACTTATTTCTTCAGGAGTTTTAAATAGTCTTTTTTCAATAGGATATTCCATTTGAGCACTATAATATTCAAAATTACCCTTAATTAAATCTAAATATGTAATAAGATAATCATACGCTTCTTCATTGTATACATTTTTATTCAAATATAATAAATCACTTCTTTTATTAAAATATGGTTCAATATAATATTTACGTATTTGATTATTTGTCAGTTTTCGAAAATTATGTATATTAAATAATATAGGGTATTTTTTAATATCAATAAAATGATATCTACATTCAAATGGTATTATCTTATCAAGTAATTTATGTGATTTTAGTATTTTATATGTTTGATTAATATTCACAGATCCAACTGTTTCTGGATCTTGATATTCGCTATATTCAAGAAAAATTCTAATTGAACTATTATTTCGTATTCTATCTAAAATAAAATTACTTACTGTTATGGAATTTTTTTTATTATATAATCCTGGTGCAATTGAATGAAACTCACCAATTAAAGTTATATAATTATTATGAATATAATATTGGCTTATATTACTAACATCTTCTATTTTTTTTATACTTTTTGATTTAACATATTTCATTTATTATATCAAATATTTTATTAAATTTATAATCAAGTATAATATCAATTATATAATTTTATATATTAAATACAAAATAACCTATTAATTTGTTTTAAGTTAGTTTTTAATTGTGATTTAAAGACAAGAAAATAATAATTGGATACTAACAGCTAACTAACAAATTTTAAACTTTAATTAAAAAATACAAATGTATCCTGTCGTATGCTAACAGTTATTTATTTTTAAATATATAAAATCAAATGCATACAGGTAAATTTGCGAACTATAAATTCACAAATTTATAGTTCGCGTAGTGAAACGGTTATCACACGGGTCTTATGAGCCTGCATTCCGAGTTCGATTCTCGGCGCGAATATTTTAAACTTAAATATAGTTTAAAATATTTTTAGTATTTCTAATTTAAAAATAAGTTAATGTTAATTATAAATGAGTATTCGATTATTATTTGATATACAAAGAATCATATTTATAATAATATTAATTTTAAGTGGTTTATATCTTATTTTACATTTATTGAAAGAAATTATTTTACTTTTCAGAAAAGATCCAAAGAAAGAACAAAAAGATGTAATTGAAATTACAAAAGAACAAATAAAGTATATACCTAAAAAGAATAAAGATAAAAGTTTAATAGAAATAGACTCTAAAAAACGCAAAACACCAAAAAAGAAAAAAAGAAAACAGATATAAGTAATGTAGAAATTAAACACATATCATTATATATAAATATATATAATAATTAAACTATATTTTCAACTGTATTTGTTATTATATCTCCATTATAAAATGTATTATTTTTATCTTTAGCATAGCCAAACCCTAAATCTTCAAAAGTATTAATATCAGCCTTAATATATTTGCAATTCCAACTAATATATGTACTATGTTTTGCATATCCAGTACTTTGTACGACGGTCGCTTTCGATTTTGAATATAAATTTCCCATTTATAATTTATATTATACTTTTAAGTTAAAAATTAAAAATGAAGGTGTATATGTATATTGTCTGGAATTTATATATTTGATATACTCTTTCTAAAAATTACAAATAAATAGATTATATAATAAAAAATCAATTTAAAGACAATATTTTTATTATATGTCCGTATAGTTCAATTGGATAGAATTGTTGTCTTCTAAACAATAGATCCGGGTTCGAGTCCCGGTATGGATTTATCAAATTTTTATTACAAAAAATCGTAATAAAAATATTTAATATTTAATAATTAAAATAAAAACATTAATAAATGATTCCTATTAATAGAGTTTTATATAATAGAGTTAAATCAAGAGCTAAACAGAAATTTAAAGTATGGCCATCAGCATATGCAAGTGGATGGCTAACTAAAGAATATAAAAGACTTGGTGGAAAATATAAAGAAGGATCAAAGTCAAAATCTAGAGGTTTAAGTAGGTGGTATGCTGAAAAATGGATTAATGTTTGTAAACTACCAAAAAAAGTACCATGTGGTAGAAAAAAATCAAGTAAAAAAAATTACCCATATTGTCGACCAAGTAAAAGAATTACAAATAAGACCCCTCGATTAGCAAGTTCATTTTCAAAAGAAGAAATTAAAAGAAGATGTTCGAGAAAAAGAAAATCACCGATGAAAAGAATATATTAAAATTTTAAACATATAGTTAGTTTAAAATTATAAATCACTATCTTTAGTTTTCTCTTTACTTTTTATATATAAATCATTAATATACATACCTTGTGCTAATGGATTAATACTATTAACAATATCTAATTCTTCAGGTGGTATAGTAAATATATTATTACATTTATTAACATTATCTATAATTAAAATCTGTGTATTTTCATTATACTTATAATCATCTTGTAAATTCACATTTATAGTTGCAAATATTTGTTCTGTTGATTCTAATTTAAGTTTTGAATATTCTTTATTTTTTTCTTTCATTCGTGTATCAATAACTTCATATAATATACCTTCAATATTCTTAGCAAGAACATACATAGAACATAATAATTTTTCAAAATGAATATTTTTTGGAACACAAAACTTAGTTATTTTATTCAATGAATCATAAAAACTTCTTCTGAATATTCCGACAGCTTCTTCTTTCGTTTCAGAATTAATATATTCAGGTCTAACTAGTCGAGCGGTATCAACTATTTCTTTAAGTATATATATATTATAAAATTCACTTGTTATTTCATATTCAATTTTCACCCATTCATTTAGAAACATTTCATATGCTTTTTTAATATTTGAATGATCTTGTGGTTCAAGAGGAAGAATTATTAATGATTGTAATATATCTAAACAATAATAATCATATTCGTCAAACAATTTTGAAATTTTATTATATTTTCGTAATATGTTTGCAACATAATCAACAGCACCTTTTTTAACTCCTTCATCCCAACCACTTTCCCAATCAATTTTTAAAGGTTCAAATATATTTCTAACAATTCTTCTAAGTTTTTTGGCTTTTTTAGTCCGTCTTTTATCTTTAATTTCATCAGATACTGTAACTAAAAATAATTTTGGATCTGAAACCCAATCAAATCTATCAGATATAAAACCAACATCTGTATGACATAAACTTGTATATAATGGACTATCTTCCATATCTGATATATAAGAAAATCCATAATCTATTATAACACAATAATATCCTAATGTCGGCACACAAAAATGATTATGTTCATCTAAATTATACAAAAATACGAGATCCTTATTACATTTTTTAATCATTACATTATTAGAATGAAGATCATAATGTGTAAATTGTTTTTCCTTTTGCGCTATACAAATAGCCATTAAAACCTGTTTTATTATAGAATACAAATTATCTTCATGTATATTTTTCGATTTTATATAATTATAAAATTTTGAACTATTATTTACATACTCGCATAATAATATTTCTTTTGTAATTGGATATTTACTTACAATATCAAAAGGATTTTCTTTTTTTCTAAATCTAGGTTCAACTGGAAGTTTCAATATACCATAACCTTTTAAAAAATGAGGGCAATAACTGCAAATATTTTTTAAACCTTGCATTATTATCATTTCATGATATGCAAGATGATTAGTATATTGTGATAATTTAAAAACAAACATATCATCTCCATTAGTTTTATCAATTTTTTCAAGATTACTTTCTAATGTAGATATAATTCTATCATCTCCTTCTAATTGTATATGATATGAATTATCTAACTTATCTATTTCAACTATTTTTACTGTTACATTTCTTTTTTTATAATATACTTCATCTCCAACTTTGAAATTATTTTTTTTCTTAAATAAACCAACAGCACCTTGTTTTCCTTGATTATTGAAATATTTATCAAAAACTAACCATTCAGTCCATTTTTTGTTTTTATTTTCATCAAAATATTCTAAGAGTTCATGATATTTATTCATTTCTATAATTTTGTAATTAGTATTAAGTATTTAAATAAGAATTTAAATAATATTCAAACTATATTATTAGGTTTAATTTTATTTATTTAATTTTAAAAATCATATTAACCAGTAATATATGTAAAATTTCTTTTTTTCTTTATAATAAATGAAAAGAATAAAACGAAATCCAAAAAGTTCTAAACTATCAAACCGTAGTCGAAAATTATTTAAACGCAGATCTAAAATAAGATCTAAAAGAAGATCTAAAATAAGATCTTTGAAACGTAAGTCTAAAAACATATATGATGGTGTTAATAATGGTGAACTTAATGATTTTATAGAAAAATACATAAAAGTTCAACATACTGATAGTATTAAATCAAAACTTCCTTCTATTAAACTACTAAATAATTATGAAGAATTTATAGGTAAATTTATGAAAGATTATATTGATATAAAAGGTGTACTTTATAAAGAATTATTTAATATTATAAAGTCAGAAACTATACAGCAAAAAGAACTTGATGATTTTATAACTAAATATGTAAATACACAAAATATTAATGATTTTAAATCTAAATTAAATCTATTAAAATATTTAAATATACAATTTTGCGAAGAACTTATGGGTAAGTTTATAAAAAATTATAATGATATAAAAAATATACTTTATCAAGAATTGTTTGAAATAGTAAATAAAGATCAAGTTTCAAATCAAATAATTAATATGAATCAAGATGCAAAAAATATAAAAACTGTTAAGAACAATGCATTTGATATTTTAAATAATACTCAAAAATATACACTACCTGCAACTTCAATACTTGCATCTATTGCAATTCTATTTGGTATAAGATATTATAATAAAGCTTATAATTATATACTTAAAGGAGATCTAAATTCGTTAAGATTATATGCAACAGAATTATTAAAAGATCCAAATTTGATAAATATGACATTAGATATTAGGAAAAATATTACTGATTTTTTTAAACCAAAATCAATTTTAGATTCTAAAGAAGAAGATACAAAGATTTAAAATTTTAAACTTTATTAACAGTTTAAAATTTCATTTTAATAAACAATTATAAAATTATAGTGTAATTTTTACAAAATATTTTTTTTCTACGCTTTTATATTTTTGGTTTATTTTTTCTATATGTCCATTTGTGTATATAATAAGTTCATTAACATTTTCTATAAACTTATCTGTTTTTCTTTCATGCACAAGTAAATGAAGTAAATCATCCATAACATTTATAAACATTCTTAATATATGATATACTTCATTTTCTCTTTTATCTTTTTTAATTTTCTTTTTTAAAAGATATTTCCATTTTTCATCATCAATATCACCTGTTAAATATTTAATGCATAAATCTGAATTATCTATTCTACCAATTTCATTAGGTAATTCCGCTAATTGAACAGCGTTAACATGTTCCGTAAGTCTAAAATATTCTATACATTTATCTTTCAACGGTTCTCCTCTTAATGCATTATTAACTGTATAAAAACTAATTCTACCTCCACATGGATCATCTCCATTTTCTCTTGGAACAATACCATTATTTGTACGTCTTATATAGTCATAATATTCAGGACTATGAATACGTTCATTAGTAACTAATTTCATAGTATCCCAATAAAATGCTATTTTACAACAAGGTGTCCAAACCTGAGTACAACCAGTATATCTATCTATCGGCATTCCACATTTTGGACAAGGTTTTGTTTCTTTTTTAAGCATTGCAACAGTTGCTTTTTCATTTTCATCACATATATGTTCAGTATCATCTCTACATTTTTTCTTTGCATGACACATATAACAAAAAAATTCTTCACATAATCCACATTTCCAAGCAGAACTTAAAAAACCTCTACAATTTGAATCTGGACATTTTTTTAAAAATCCCACCTCTTTTTTAACAATTTTTTCTGTATATACCGAATCATTACCATATTTTATATTGTATAATCCGTAAATATGTGTATTATAATTTTCATTTAATTTAATTTTATTTTTTATTAAAGATATAGCTTCGTTTTTATGTTCTAACATTTCAGAACTATTTTGTATTCTTTTTTTTGGTTTAAAAAAATTATTAAAAAATGAAATAGAAGTCATGTATTTAATTTCATCAATTGTAAATTGTTCTTTATTACATAATATACATTTTGTATCATTTAAAAGTAGACAGAAATTTGTACACATTTTACATTTTTTAAAGCCGCATTCACATATATTTAAAGTATCTTCTTTATCACAAACAGAACATATTATAAGTTGATTTTGTATCCATCTACTCCAATTAATATAATTAAAATGGTTTTTTGAGAATTGATTTCGTTTTGTTTTGAAAAAGATTGTATATATATCAAACAATAATTTTTTAACTTCATATATATCATCATTTATATTGCGTAATAGTGACATTATCTTATTTTCTTCAATAATTAATTTTCTGTTTCTAAGTATTATATTTGCATCTTCTTGCCATTCTGGTAGTTGTTCTTTAATTATTTCTAATCTAAGTTCTGTTGTATGATTAATATATTCTTTATATTCTTTTTGTGTTAAATTTTCTTCTAAAAAATCAGATGAAAAATCTTTTTTACATTTTATACAACATGGATTTATACCAGAATTCATTAAATGATATACAAAACATATTCTACAACACATAAATTTGCATATATCAATAGGGCAAGTAATTTGTTTGTGTTTACTCTTATTAATTAGTTCGCAACAAATATCGCATTCTATATTCATTTTACTAGTCATGTCTACATAATTTATGTTTTATTATTCATTAAAAATTCAATTTTAAACCCATATTATAGTATTAATGTTTAAAGTTAAATAAAATTTTATTTTTTTTAAATAAATTATAATTTATATTAATAAATGAATAGAAGTAACTATGAAACAGCAAAAACTGTTTGTGCAACTTCAAAAAAAAGCGATCAATATAATGCTAGTCCTATTGTAAATTCTGGACAAGTTAAAGTTGCAAAATGTCCACGTAAAAATTATATTAAAGAAAGAAAAGAAGAAGACTATGTATTTTTATCTGGAACATTAAGACCCCCTTTTGAAAGAGATTTTGAATTACAAGGTGTAACTTGATATAAATAAATAAATTTTTAAATTTAAAATTGAATTTAAAAACACGTATGGTATATTAAAAATAATAATTATGTACGTAATCAAAAGAAATGGAAAACAAGAACGTGTTATGTTTGATAAAATAACTTCAAGAATAGATAAAATTCTTAATGATAAAAAATTACCTATTATTTCTGATATAGATCCTATTTTTATCACTCAAAAACTAACTACACGAATTTATCCTGGTATTACTACTCGAGAATTAGATATTTTAGCATCGCAAATTTGTATGGCTATGGTAATGGATAATCCTAATTTTGGAGTTTTAGGAGCTAGAATTGCAATTTCAAATCATCAAAAGAATACAGATAAAAGTTTTCTTGATGTTGTAGAAAGTTTAGCAAACAATCGAGATATTAATAATGATCTATCTCCTCTTATTAATGAAGAAGTTTTAAAAATTGCAAGAGAACGAAGTCTAGAAATTGAAAATATTATAGATATGCAACGTGATTATCTACTTGATTTCTTTGGTTTTAAAACCCTTGAAAGATCTTATTTACTCAAAGCAGGTACAGGAAGTAATAGGAAGATAGTAGAAAGACCTCAACATTTATTTATGAGAGTTGCGATTGGAATTCATGGAGATGATATGGAAAATGTTAAAAAATTATATGATAATATTTCTTTAAAGAGATATACACATGCAACACCAACACTTTTTAATGCAGGTTTACCAACAAGTCAATTAGCATCGTGTTTTTTAATGGGTACAGAAGATAGTATCGAAGGAATTTTTGGATCTATTACAGAATGTGCTCAAATATCAAAATGGTCTGGTGGAATTGGAGTGCATATTTCAAATATTAGAGCTAAAGGATCTTATATTCGAAAAACAGCTGGAGTTAGTGATGGAATATTACCAATGTTAAAAGTATATAATGATACAGCTCGATACATAAACCAATCTGGTAAACGAAATGGCTCTTTTGCAATGTATTTAGAAGTCTTTCATGCTGACATTTTTGAATTTTTAGATGCTAAGAAAAATATTGGTTCTGATGAAATTCGTGCTAGAGATTTGTTTTATGCTCTTTGGGTTTCTGATCTTTTTATGGAAAAAGTTGAAAAAGAAGAAGATTGGTATCTAATGTGTCCTAATCAATGTCCAGGATTACCTGATGTTTATGGAGAAGAATTTAATGAATTATACATGAAATATGTTTCTGAAGGTAAGTATGTAAAGAAGATTAAAGCAAGAGATTTATGGAAAGCGATTATTGCAACACAAGTAGAGACAGGAATTCCTTATATTGGTTATAAAGATCATGTTAATAGAAAAACAAATCAAAGCAATATTGGAACTATAAAGTCTAGCAATTTATGTGTATCTGGAGATACAATGATATTAACAAAAGAAGGATATTATCCTATAAAAGATTTAGAAGATGTAGAAGTTGAAGTATGGAATGGTGTTAATTGGAGTAAAACTATAGTAAGAAAAACAGGAGAAAATCAAAAACTTATAAATATTGAATTATCAAATGGTTTAATTTTAAAATGCACAGAATATCATAAATTTTATATTGAAACTGGTAAACGTCCAGCAGAAAAAAGTAAACCTATTATAGTAGATGCAAAAGATTTAAAAGCGGGAATGAAAATTATAAGATATCACACTGAATTAGTTCCTGATAATAAAAAAGATATAAATTTTCCATATACACATGGATTATTTTGTGCTGATGGTACATATTCGGTTCCTGATGAAATTTCTAAAAGATGTTTTTATAAAAAAATTAATAATACTAATTTTTGCGGAAGACATCAGACAAATATTAAAAAATATTCTATTGATGATAATATTTGTTGCGCTAATACATATGAAATAAGACCTATTTTAAGTTTATATGGAGAAAAAATATGTCTAAAAAAATATATAAATTACGATTCGGAAGGAGGATATATAGAAAAAAATGATAAAATAACGTTATCATTACCTTTTGATATTAAAAATAAATTTTATGTTCCAATTAATAACTCATTAGATTCTAAATTAAGATGGCTTGAAGGTTATTTAGATGGAGATGGTTGTATTATTGAAAATGATGGTATTAAAAATATTCAATTTGTATCTATAAACAAAAAATTTATGATTGATATATTATATTTACTTCAAACATTAGGTATACAATCACAAATCAAAACAGCAAAAAAAGAATCTAAAATATTATTACCAGATGGAAAAGGTTCTCTTAAATATTATACAACCAATCAAATATATAGAATGTCTATAGATAGCGAAGGTCTACATAAGTTAATTGATCTCGGATTTTCACCAAAAAGACTTAATATTTCTAATTCTCGAAAAAGACATCATAAAACTAATATGTATATTAAAATAACAAATATCGAAGATAAGAATGAATTTGAAGACACTTGGTGTTTTAATGAAGAAAAAGAACATAAAGGTATTTTTAATGGAATTTTAACTGGGCAGTGTATTGAGATTAACCAGGTTTCAAATGGTGACGAGACCAGTGTGTGTAATCTCTCGTCAATCTGCTTAACTTCTATAATTAAAAAACCAAATGTAAATAATGAAGTAGAAACAAAAGAATGGAAAAATACTCTTCTTGTTCAAAATAAATTAACTGATTATGTTTTAAAAGGTGAATTAAAATTATTAACAAAAGATGATTGCCTTTATTGTAAACTTCTTAAAAATCTTTTAAAAGAAACTGGATTAAAATATGAAGAGATCACAGTAGAAGAATCTGAAACTTATAGACTTCAATTAGATTTAGAAAAATTTGAAACTGTTCCTCAATTATTCAGTGTATATAATGGTGAAGTGTATCACATTGGAGGTTATGATAATACTTGGGATATTTTAAAACCAAGAATTGATCACAAAATGTTGTATAATCTTTCTTATGAACTTATTCAGAACTTAAATAAGGTTATTGACAAAAACTTTTATCCAATTGAAAAAACACGTGTTTCAAATATGCGTCATAGACCTACTGGGCTTGGCGTTCAAGGTTTAGGAGATTTGTTTATGCAACTTAAATTACCTTTTGATTCCGATGAAGCTCGTTTGATTAATAAAGAAATCTTTGAAACAATGTATTTCGGCGCAATGAATGCTTCTTGTGATCTTGCTATCAAAGATGGTCCTTATTCAACTTTTGAAGGAAGCCCTCTTTCAAAAGGTCAATTTCAATTTAATTTATGGGGATTAAAAGACAGAGATTTGTCAGGAAGATGGGATTGGAATACATTAAGAGATCGTGTAATTATAAATGGTGTTAGAAACTCGCTTTTGATAGCTCTAATGCCAACTGCATCTACTTCACAAATTATGGGAAGTTCTGCCGAAGCATTTGAACCTATTACTTCTAATTTATATGCAAGAAGAACACTTGCAGGTGAATTTACTGTCATTAATCAATATTTAATTAAAGATCTTATCGCGCTTGATATTTGGAATGAAGATACAAAATCAAGATTACAATATGATAGAGGTTCAGTTCAAAATATTAAAGAATTTCCAAAGTTTTTAAAAGATATATATCGTACAGCATTTGAAATTCCTCAAAAAAGTATTATTACCATGAGTGCAGAACGCGGTCCATTTGTATGTCAATCACAAAGTCTTAATTTGTTCTTTGAAAAACCTGATTTCAAGAAACTAACAGCAGCACATTTTCTTGGATGGAAATTGGGATTAAAAACAGGTTCTTATTATATTCGTTCAAAACCAGCAGTTAATTCACAAAGATTTGGAATGGATATTACAAAAGAAAATAAATTAAAAGAAGAAGATAACACAAGAGAAAATGAAGAATGTTTAAATTGCGGTGCTTAAATTTTTAAAAAATTAAAACTAATTATTAGTTTTAATTTAGAATTATGTTAGTTATAGTTAAATCTTCTTGTAAAATATTGAAGAAAAATCGATAACTAATAACCTTTAGTCTCTAAAAACGATGTAATTTTATATCATTTTTAGAGACTAAATATTAAAAAAATTCTAAAACATTTTAATATAATAAATGAATAGATTAATTAAACGCAGAAGTAAGAAAAACAGCAAAAGTGTTAGTAAAATTAAATCAAGAAGTAAATCAAGAAGTAAATCAAGAAGTAAATCAAGAAATAAAAGTTTTAAAAAACAAAATGATGGTATAACTTCAAATAATATTATAAAATATGGTAAAACAGCTTCTAATTGGACTCTTAATCATAAAAAAGAATTAAGAGCTTTATCAGGACTTATTAGTTTGGGAGCGTTAGCTGGATATTCTTATAAAAAAAGTAAATATTATAAATTGTTACAGCTTAAAAACCAATTAAAAAATGAATTAATAAAAAATTGTAACCAGGAATATGTTGAAAGTTTTTTAAATGAAATAGCTAATGATATATTTTCTAGTGCATATGCAAAAGATAAGACGAAACTTAGAGAACAATTAAAAAAATTAAATAAATGTAGTGGATTAGTTATAAATAATACTGACAAAATAAAACCAGAAATAACTAGTATAATACGCAATATTCTAGAATTTAAAAATTGAATTTTAAATAAAGTTTCTTATCAAATTATCAGAGATATAATGACTGATGCTAGAGAAGTAAATATATATTTTAAAAACCAAAATGATACAGAAAAAGTTTTTAGAGATTTACCATCATCATCTCATGAAAGATATATAATCTTGATGAATGAAACTTTACAAACTGAAAATAGAGTTTTAACAAAAAGAAATAGCGAATTAGAAAAAAGAATAGATGAACTCGAAGAGGAAAATGAAAATTATGATACATCAAAGAGATATACAAGGGGACTATTAAAAAATTTTGTAGAATTAGAAAGATTGCATTCTAAGATTTCTGATAATAACAAAAAGACTCTTGTTGATGTTAAAAAATACGTAAAAAATTTTATAGAATCTTGGACATTTAAACTAAGAATAGTTGAATCAATAATTATTTTGGTTCTTACAACATCATTTTATTATGAATGTTGTAATTTATATGAAATTGTAATTATTTGTTTAAATTTATTACCTATTTTATTATTTGAATTATTCTTTTACGAATTTAAAATACCAAATGATTATAAAAAGGATGACGAAAATTGTAAGAATGAAGAAATGATTAAGAAAATTTCTGATTCTTTAGATTTTTTAAATCAATATATAGATAATATTTAAAAATAATATATCAAATACTTTTTTAAACACAAAATATGTTTAAAAATAAAATTCCTATCTTTATATAAATGAAACATTTTATAAATTATAGTGGTATATTGAAAGAATTTATAATATATAAAAGTTCTATAGATTATGAAGACATTTTTAATAATTTACCAAACGATACAGCAGATGAATTAGATGCTCTTACTGAATATTATTTTGATTATTTATTTAGAGAAATACAAAATATAAATGTAATTTCAACTAGAATTCATTCTATAACACATATTGATGGTTTACCGGTTATTGCAAATTTATATATAACAAAAAATTTTAGACAATATTTATCTATTGTACCTATAATTAATAAAATAGGTATAAATATTAGTTTACCAATTAAAGATTGTATAATGAAAAAATCATCTGAATCATTACAACATATATATATAATGAATTTTGATATTGAAAATGAAGATAATTTTAAAAATTATATTTATAATATTTTATTTTATACTTATATAATTATCCATGATTTTAAATATAATCCTTTACTTAAATATCTAAATCATAAAAATGAAATTAATGATCTAGTTAAATTACAGTTATTACATTTAAAATTATTTAATATAGTAAATGAATGTTCTGTTTGTTTTGAATCTACTATTACAAAAACAATATGTAATCATGTTATATGTCAAAAATGTTATTGTTCTTTAAATAGTAAAATATGTCCAATTTGTAGGAAAGTATTGCATACCGATATTGAAGATATTGAATTTATACAATTTTTAATTAATTAAAATTTTAAACTATAATACGGTTTAAAATTATGAATTACATTTTTACATTTTAATTTTTTCAATAAATTTTTGTAAACTGCCAGGTGTTTTAAATTTCTTAACTTTTTTACCATGTTTAAATGTTGCTCCAAATTTACCATTTACTTTATCAATTTTTACCGTAGATGAATCTGAATCGCATTTACCATTTTTACAAACATAAACTGATTTAGTTATTACAGAATGTTGATTAACTACACCATCATATTTTCGACTACGTTTACGACTACGTTTACGACTACGTTTCAAACTATGTTTATGACTACGTTTCAAACTACGTTTCAAACTACGTTTCAAACTACGTTTACGACTACGTTTCAAACTACGTTTCAAACTACGTTTACGACTACGTTTCAAACTACGTTTTCCATCACTTTTAATATAATTAGGTTTGTTTTCGTAATTACATTCACCATCATCACGAGTATTATATTTCTTCTCCTTTTCTGTATATGAAGTAGGACAGCCTCTGTAATTTTCGACAATATCTTTATTATTATTCATTTTAATATTGTACAATATTATTTAAAAATAAAAAATATTTATTAATAAATGAATTTTAATCATTTACAAATCGCAAAACAAAGTTATACTGAACATTTTATAGATTCTTTTTATTATGCATTTATGTCTATGAAAGCATCTATTTGTTTTTTAATACATGCTATATATCCAGATATATGCACATCTTCTGGTTCAAAAATAATAACAACTTTAAATAAAGATATTGAAAATAAATATAAAAAAATATCTAACTAAATTTTAAACTTATTTATAGTTTAAACTTATTTTTTTAAAGTATTATAATTTATATTTTTAATATAAATTATTTCTATATATGTTCTACTGTAAAAATAGTTAGAACAAAAAAATAAAGTCTTGTTATAAATAAATTATGCCAAGACCGGAAATTAAAAAAGACACAATATTTGTATCTATAGCAGCATATAGAGATCCTGTATGTACTCAAACTGTTAAATCTTTATTCGAAAACGCTAGTAATCCAAAAAATGTATTTGTAGGAATTTGTCAACAAAATAAAGCAGATGAAGATGAAGATTGTCAAGTAAATAATGAAAATAATCCTAATATTAGAACAATAAGATTAGATCATTTCGAAGCTAAAGGACCGACATGGGCTCGTTATTTATGTTCAACTCTTTGGAATGGTGAAGAATATTTTATGCAAATAGATTCTCATACTAAATTTGTAAAAGATTGGGATACAAAATGTATTAAAATGATAAAAGATATTATAGCAAGTGGTGAATCTAAAAAACCAATTATAAGTCATTATCCACGCGAGATTACAGATCATGATAATTATAAAGAAAGTGATAGATTTGAAGTACCAAGAATGTGTAAATCTTTTTGGAATAATAGAGATATGTTATCTTTTATGGGCGCTGAAACAAGAAATACAGGAGGTAAACCATATATGACTCCTTATATGGCTGGAGGAATGATATTTTCTAATTCAAATTTATTAAAAGAAGTTCCTTATGATCCCAATTTACCATATTTATTTGTAGGAGAAGAAATTGGTCATAGTATTAGAGCTTGGACACATGGTTGGGATATGTTTACTCCATCTGAAAATATTGTTTTTCACGAGTATACTAGATCAACAAAACCAAAGATTTGGACTGATAATCCAACTTATTCTGATATGCCAGCATTTGAAAAAGTAAAATATTATATAGGAATAATTGATAATAGTTCAAAATTAACACCTGAAATAAAAGTTAATTTAGATAAATATGGACTCGGTAAAGAAAGAACTCTTCAACAATATTATGATTATGCAAAAATTGATCTTAAGAATAAAACTGTCAGTTCAAATTTTTGCAGAGACAAAAATGAAGCAACAGAAGATGATATAAAACAAAGTAATGAAAAAAATCATGTTAAAGAGAATTTTACATATCGTACAAAAAAAAAATGTTCTAGTTTAATAAATATAATAGCTATTATATTAATTTTATTTGGTATATTTTTTTTGGGTAAAGTATGTTTAAATTAATTTAAGTATAATAATCATTATATTTATAAATATAATGATTATATAATTTTTAATATTAACCCCCAGTCTCCAGATTTTTTGATTATATTTTTTTTCTTAACCTAAAATTAAGGTTAAGAAAATTTCTATGATGTAAATTTATATCAAAATGAATCCTAAAGTTATATCTCAAATTTACACATTGGACATTTTTTATTTTCTATAAACCATTTATCAATACAATTAATATGATAATTATGTTTACAGTCTATAATTCTTATTATATCATCAATTTCAATATCATCTTGACATATTACACAAAATGATTTTTTATCACATTTCCCTATTTTTGATTTATCTACGAGATTTTTAAACTGAACTCCAACCTTAACGTCTTTTAATTCAGACAGTATGTTATATGATGGTATTATATTTCTATAATATATATCATATGAAACTTCTAAATGTATTTGTGATTGATGAATAGTTCTTCTTTGTCTTCTTAATTGTTCAACAGTTGGTATCCTGGATTCTCTTCTAGCTGTTTGTATATTTAAAAGATGATTTGAATATGCTAATCTTCTTTTTCTACCAGGAGGTAAATTAATATAATTCATTTATATAAACAAGTTATATTTTTATATTTTTATTTTTACAATGTTTTTCATGTTCTTTTAAATATTCATCTTGAATAAAAACTAGATTACAGTTATTACACATTATTCCAATTCGTGGTTTATAAGTTTTTATCCATTCTGTATATTTTGTACATTCATATTGTAAATGTTTATTTAAATTTGACGTATTCATATAGGTAATTGTACAAGCAGGGCATGCAAAATTCATTTATTATAATACTTTTATATATTTTAAATAACTTCAAATGATGATTTTTCCGGAAAAATATTACCCATAAAAGTATGATACTCTTCTATATTTGGTTTATTTATTTGATTTATGCACATAAATTGCCATTCTTTAATATCCATTTTTTCTAAATCTTTTAAGTTAAATACTGTCTGAAATATACAAGATGTTTTCTTCATTTTATTACCAAACCAATATTTATATAAATATTCTTTTAGAATAGATACTAGATATAAGTTATAATTTTTTCTAAATTTTGACATACCTGTTTTATCATATATATTAATATCATCATCATCTATAAAATAATTTCTAAATTTTTGTTCTATTTTATAATCATAGTTTCTATTAAATATTTTTGGAACATGAGATACATTATATCTTCCATCTTTCTCTTCTTTTGCTATAGAATCTAATATAAAATTATTAATTGCATATCCATCTTTAAAATTATAACTGTTCAAATCTATTTCATACTCATTTATATATTTATATTTGATATCAGACGTATACAAAGGTGTAGGTTTATTATTTGAATCTAAAAAATAATTTTTATCTATCGGTTTTAAAAATATAAAGTCATCATTCAAATAAATATAATTAGTTGTTAAATTAGGTATATGATGTAGATAAAGTTCGATTGTCATCGAATTAAAAGTAGGTAAATAATTATTAGGAACAATCTCAGATTCTTTTATAATACGTATTTTAGGATGATCTCTTTTAATATATTTCGGAAATTGATAATCTTTTACAATTAAATATATATTGTTATAATTTTTAAAATTTTTCTCTATACTTCTTAATAAATATTTTAATTCTTGATTATCTACACTCCTTCTCTCTAATTCTTTTTCATTTATTTTATTATCTTCTTTTTCTAACCAAAAATTTTTATCTTCAATATATTTATCATCACGTTCTACCCATGATATAACAATATCTATTTTATCACAATCATCATTATAGAATAAATATTGTATTAGACTAAATATTATGAATAATGACAAAATACTCAATATTAAATAAACTAATATCATTTTATAATACAAAATATATTTAAATTTTATATTTTTTAACTGAACTTATATTTGTTATAAAAAATATTAACATCTAGTCTCCATTTTCTTGTAAATTTACGTCATAAAATTTTTCTTAACCTTAATTTTAGGTTAAGAAAAATACAAGTTCAAAATCTCTAGTCTAGAGATTGACATATTTAACTAAAAAGTTGTTCCCATTTTTTTTCTTCGATTCGAATTGGATGCGTATCTAATGAACCAAGATTATGATATTTTATAAGTTCTTCTCTAAATATCTTTATTTTTGGTAAAGAATTATTCCACCATTCTCTATCTCTTTCAATTGTTACATAATATAAAATACCCGAACTTTCTGGTGCATCAGGTTTTATATAATATTCTACATATTGTGTATATTCACAATCAATCATTTCCATATAAACTTGACATTGAGTCCAATAATACTTTGGTATTTTATCAATAGTTAAAGGATCTTCTCTATCATTTTTAAGAGGACATTTGATTTCAATAACACACTCTGACTCAATCTTTCTTTTTTTATTATCTATATTAGTAGATGTTTTGAGAATTGATGTACCATCTAAACGCCCTGTTATCCAATCATAATCTGGATGTTTTATATTATGTTGATCGCAATCGACCTTATTTTTACTTTTCTTCTCATAAACTTTTAATGCAATATTTTCGTATCTATTTCCATGTTCAGTGAATCGGTTTCCAAAAAATGGAAATTTATTTTCAAGTTTTTGTTCTAACAAATTAAAAGGTGTTTGATAAGGGTTAAGATTCAGTATAGTTGCAAAATCTCTGGCGTTAATATTTGGAATCTTTTTAGACATATTTAAGAATAAAAAATTACATTTTTAAATTAAAAATTCTTTAATATAAATAAATAGAATGAATAGATACAAAATGTTTAAAGATATAAGTGTGCCTTTATATACAAAAAATAATCCAAATACTCAAATAAAAGAAAATTTTGTTATGCAATATCCAACATATACACAACCTGTTATAAAAGAAAATTTTGTTATACCAAATCAAATACCAAATCAAATACCAAATCAAATACCAAATCAAATACCAAATCAAATACCAAATCAAATACCAAATCAAATACATAATCAAATACCAAATCAAATACATAATCAAATACCAAATAAAATACATAATCAAATACCAAATCAAATATATAATCAAAATCCACAACCTATTATTAAAGAAAATTTAGAATTTACTAATAAAGAAAAAAATAATTATAATACATCTAGTCCACAAGTATTTGGTCCACCACTTTGGTTTTCTTTACATAATGCTGCAGCTCATTATCCTAATAATCCATCCCCCATTACACAAAAAAGAATGAAAAATATTATAATATCATTACCAGTTTTGATACCTTGTAAAAAATGCCAAGAACATGCTACTGCATATATAGAAAAATATTATGATGATTTAGATAAAATTTGCGCATCTAGAGATTCAGTATTCAAATTTTTTGTTGATTTCCATAATCATGTTAACAAAAGATATAATAAACCAGAAATGTCATATGAAGATGCTTATAAATTATATCTTGGAGGAGTAAATCTAAGCCCAATTAGTTATTCTTAAAATAATTCTTAAAATAATTCTTAAAATAATTCTTAAAATAATTCTTAAAATAATTCTTAAAATAATTCTTAAAATAATTCTTAAAATAATTCTTAAAATAATTTTTAAACTTAATAGTTTAAAAATCGGTCGATATAGGGATTGAACCTATGACATCTACGTTAACAGCGTAGCGCTCTAACCAACTGAGCTAATCGACCCCTTTCAGGATATATTTTGATTTTTTGACATAAAATTTTTGTATATTGCTGTTAATATCCTATTCATATATTCTATGTCTTTAAATCATTTTTAAAATATACAAACTATTTTTTTAAACTAAAATACAGTTTAAAAAATTTAATTTTAAAAATTATATAATTAACCTAGTCCAGGTCCAATAAAATAAGAAACTACAGCACCTAAAGAACCTGAAGTATTAGTTTGGTTAAGTGCTGCATTAATATAGTTATTTCCTGAAATTGCTCCAGCGTTTACAGATGCTACTGTAGTACCAGTATTAATATTTGCTTGAGTATTAGCAGAAGCAAGTGCAGTACCAGTCGCATTTAATGAACTACTTGCAACTAATCCTATAGTACCGGCAACTCCACTTGCAAGAGTAGTTCCATTATTTGTTAAAATTTGTCTGAAAATTATAGCTCCATTAGGAACTTTAAGAGCATTATCAGCTGTAACAGTTGCTTGGTTAGGGAATTTAGATAAACTAACGAATGTACCAGTTGCAGCAGTTGCGAATGAAGTGGGGGCATATCCAACAACATTTGTATAACCATTAAGATTGTAATCTGGTCCGGTTGTTAAAGCAGCAGCTTTTAAATTACTAACGTTAAGATCTTGAATTCCGACAGCAGCAGAATATTGGACTTTATTAAAGCCTTGATTTCCATTTATGGGGAGTGACATTTTTTTATTTATAACAAGATAAAAAAAAAATTAAAAAGAAATTATATATTTCAAAGATAATTAACATAATATTTAAAAAAAATTTAAATTTTTAAACTGTGTTTACAGTTTAAAAATTTTTTATTATATATATATATAATATTCAATACTAAGCTAATAAATTAAGCTAATCCTGGTCCAACAAGATAAGTAACACCTACTGCTAAATCTCCAGAAGTTACATTTGCACCACCTGTTGTTACACTGACGTATTTTTGTCCAGCACCATTAACAACACCAGGTGTAATACTAGCAGCATATCCAGCGTTAGTATTAGCTAAAGTTACTGCTGAAGCAATTGTTGCACCTCCATTTCCACCTAATGTTGTGCTTGTATTAACAGTAAATGTTGCACCAGTTCCTGCTATTGTAGTTCCATTATTAGTTAAAATATATCTAACAAATATAGCACCTTTAGGAAGAACAAGAGCATTTGAATCTGTTACAGATGATTGTCTAGGGCTATTTGCTAAAGCTAAAACTGTTCCAGAAGCAGCAGTTGCGAAAGATGTTGGTACGTATCCAAATACAGTTGAATAACCATTTAAATTAAAATTTCCAGCTGTTAAATTAGCAGCTTTTAAATTACTAACGTTAAGATCTTGAATTCCGACAGCAGCAGAATCTTGGACTCTGTTAAAGCCTTGATTACCATTTATGGGGAGTGACATTTTTTATTTATAACAAGATAATTTTTATTTTTTTAAATTAAATTTAAACTTTAGAAATATTTATTTTTTATAAACTTAAATACATACTAATTTTTTACTTTAAAATACAAATTAATTATTACTTATGCAAAAAGTATCTATAAATTTATGAAGAAACTCATTTTCTTTTCCAAATGTAATAAACCTTATACTATTGCATTGATATTTTACTTCATATGATATATCTTCTAATATTTTATATTTTTCATACTCTTTATCCGTCATATTTGAATCAAATTCTAAAAGTTGTTTTTCTATTCTATTATATATCTTATCTGTTATTTGTTTATTTACATTTTCAATCGCCTTAAAAAAATCACTACATATTTTTATACCCCCAATATCATCTATAAATTTAATTTCAATTTGTTCACCATGTTTTTCTTCTATTTTATAAGTCAATACATTTTTATTTTTATCTGAACAATAAACTCTATTTTTAAATACATATTCATGTGCAAATTTTATATATCCATCGATACCTTCTTTAATATGATCTTCTGTTAAAAATTTACTTTGTTCTAACATGTATTGTTGTGTAATTGGAATAAGAGTTTTTTCGATATCATCATCAATAACTGATATAGATGTTTTTCTATTAGTAAGAACACCTAGTCTATTTATAAATTTATTATTATTGGTTTTTAATTCTTTAATTTCAATCATTTTATCAATATATTTACTTTTATCTTCAATTTCTTCAGATTTTTTCAATCCATCAGTCTTAATACTTTCTGATTTTGCAATTACATCATTATGAATTATATTTATTAATTTATCAGCATTATAATCAATTTCTATATCACCATTCTCATTTTTATAGGCAAAATTTCCTCTATTTTTATCTCTACATAGATATTTACTATTTCCATTATCATCTAATAATAAATTATTATATGTAAAGTCTGCTACTCCTCTTTGACCATCTAAAAACATATCTTCTGTGAAATTCAGATTGATTTTACGTTCAACTTCTCTTTGTTTGATTATAAACGGAGTTATATTTAAATATTTATTATTATTGTTGTTTATAGTTTTTGGTTGTTTAGCAATTTCCTGAATACATTCGTGATCTGATTTGTACATTTCAAGTTTTTCTTGAAGATTCTGAATTTTTAACTCAAGTTTTTCTATTTCTTTTTGATGATTCTCTTTTATTTTCTTAATTTCCCGTTGATGTTCTTCTTTAATTTTTTTAACTCTTACTTCTTCACATATTTCTATATGTGTATTCATATTCTTTTTGTTTGTAAATTCTTTTAAACAACCATAGCATTCAAATTTTTTAGTTGGTTTTTTATCTTTTTTTTCTTGTTTTCCAAATCTTAATTCTAAACAATATTTGGCTGTTTTAATATGTCTTTGTAATAAACTATTTGTGTCAAAGGATGATTCGCAGAATTCACACTTATAAGTCATTTATATTATGACATAATTCTTTAAATGAAACTTAAAATTTTTGATGTATACCATCTAACAACATATTCAATTTCTAAATACAATGTTAGTTTAAAAATTTTTATATGTATTAAATACTAAATTGTATTCGACATTATTTAGACATAAATTTTTAGATGATGAGCGTCTAAATTATTTTTAAAAAATCAAAAAAGTTAAGTATGAAACTGAATTATATATTTAAATTATTATTTTCTAACAACGTATGTCGAATAGATAATTCTGTCTAAAAATATTATTTTTCAGATTTTCAAAATGTGTGTGTGTGGACTTTTGAAATCGCAAAGTCACAAAAATCAAAAGTCACAAAAATCAAAAGTCACAAAAATCAAAAGTCACAAAAATCAAAAGTCACAATTTTGTGCAATGACTTTTTGTTTTTCTGATTTTAAATATTTGAAACTCTAAAAATTTTGAAAATATAAAAATAGATTTTGATTTTCTTCTAAATTATCTTTTCTTCTTTTCATTTTTAAATCTTTGGTTAATTAATTATAAATTTCAGTTATTCGTATACTTTATCAAATATTTTTAAATAGTTTTAAATTTTTAAACTACATAACAAGTTTAAAAATCTATTCTTTAAAACATATTCTGAATTCTTCGAAAGTTAGTAATCCTTCTTTTTTCATCTTCATTAATATCTCTTTTTTATTATTATCATTATCTGATTTTATTCTTTCTTTCTCAATCTCTGCATTTGTTTGTATTTGTAATTTTTGAAGTTCAAAAATATATTCATTCTCATCTAATGTTCTAAAATCATTTTCAATTTCTTCTGGTTCTTCTTTACTTTTCATATTATGTTTATCAATTAAAGTATAAATATAGTCTAATTCTTCATATGTACATTGCATACATTCAATTTTATTTTTATATTTGAATTTCAAATCTAAATCTATTACCAATTTTTTAACATATTTTTCAGCTAGAGAAATTTTATATCTAGCATCATAAACAAATATTTTATCTAATCTATAATTTAAGCCATAATTATTTTGTCTTTTTTGAATATCAGATGAAATTCCAAATTCAAAATAATGTATATTTTTATTATGTAATGTATTTGGTGTTAACATATCTTCAATATTCGGTTTAAATTCAAAAATATAAAGTACATCTTTTAATAAATAAGGCTGAATATCAAGACTTAATCTCTTTTCTGTTATATTTTTATTAATTATATTATCACTTAATTCAACTTTACCTGTAAATAATAATTCTCTAACCCATCTACTAACTTGTAGAGCAAAATTAGGAGAACACCATTGTGCAATCTGAATAGCAATATCTGGATGTGCAAATGTACCTTGAATAGATTCTGAGATATTTCCACCTTTAATTATATCTAAAATAGCGATACCTTGATTATCAGGTATCGCTTTAAAAGACGCTAATAACGCTTTAGATTCTTTAGTTGCTTTCCAATTATCTATGCGTTTATTTGATGCTTTACATAATAATGTAACATTAACATAACCATCACTGCGAACAGGAATTGTAATTTCTGAATTATCTTCAAGTGTTAATTTAAAATTATGTATAGAATTTGTATTAATAGGTTGTGACACAATATGTTTGTTTGATTCATTATTTGTTTTGTATATTAAGAATTTTTCTTGTAAATCTGTAATGTCTTTTTTAAGATCATTAATAATATTATCTTTTAATTTTAATTCTTTGATATGATCTTTATTAAGTTCTTCTATTTCTTTGATATGATCTTTATTAAGTTTTTCTAATTCTTTTTTGTGTTCTTCTTTAATTTTTTTAACTCTTATTTCTTCACATATTTCTATATGTGTATTCATATTCTTTTTATTTGTAAAATTTTTTGAACATCCGTGACATTCAAATTGTTTAACTATTTTCTTCTTATCTTGATTTTCTTTTTTATCAGAACGTAATTGTAAACAAGTTTTACTTGTTTTAATATGTCTTTGAAGAGAACTATTTACACTAAATTCTGCTTTACAAAATTCACACATATAACGCATTTATAAATTAAATATATGTTTTTAAACTAATTTCCAATATAGTTTTTTATATTTTAAAAACATTTTAAATTAGATAAAAATAAAAATAAAAGTAAAAATTATAATTATTATATTTAAATAAAATGAATTTGAATCAAACAAATCAACCAAAATTAAATCAACCAGATTTAAATCAAACAAGTGTAGGTAAAACAGTTCTATTAACCATTGTTATTTCAATAGGTGTTATATTTGTAATGTGGTTATTATTTATTTTATTTAAATTGTCAACAATGATTAATGGTATACAGCAAGAAAGAATATGTTCATCAGCCATAATACTTCCAAATGAAAATATCGCTCCAGATTCGACAGTTGCTGCAGTGTATCAAAGTAATATTATGTGGACTAATGGACAAACAATAAGAATTAAATTTTTATCTAAACCGGTATGGAACTTTCCAGTAACATATAACGTAATAAATTATTGGTTTTCACAGAGAGATCAAAATGGAAATAGAATAATTTTTGATCCTTTACAGGGTACATACGAAATGTTAAGTGCGAATGTTTGGTATAGTATTCCAAATTTAATTAAAAAGATTGTTCAAGAAAGATTCGCTAAATTTCTGAATTTGAAATTTGTATTTTATGAATCAACTGATAATTCTCCTGATGCTACTAACGCTGAAATTAGAATTAATTTTGATACCACTAAGGGTTGCAATTCATATATAGGAACTCAAAATAGAAGTATTTCTAAATCAAATCATACTATGAATTTTGCATGGTTTGATGTTGCTACAGTACTTCATGAATTTGGACATGCATTAGGATTATTTCATGAACATCAATCTCCATTTGAAAATAAAATTAAATGGAATTTACCGGAATTATATAAATGGGGTGTAAATACTCAAGGTTGGGATAAAACACAAGTTGATCAACAAGTAGTAAATATGTTAAATCCAAAAATCGTAACTGGTTCTTCATTTGATAGTCAATCTGTTATGTTATACTTTTTCCCCAAAAATTTAACATTAGATAAAAGAGGTACTAGTCAAAATTGCAGACTATCTCCAAATGATGTTAAATATTTAGCGGAAAAATATTCTGGTGGTCCGCAAACTCCACAAGCATTTTATAAAAATGCATATAATATTAATATTTAAAATTTTTTAAACTATAAGTTAGTTTAAAAATTAAAATTATTATTCATCTTCAAAAATATATTCATTTTCTGAATCAGAAAAATCTTCAACTTCATTTTCTTCTTTATCTTTATCGTCTTCTTCAACTTTAACTTCATTTTCATCTTCTTTAACTTCAACTTCATTTTCATCTTCTTCAACTTCATCTTCATTATCTTCTTCAACGATAATTAAATTATTATGCATAAAACATTTAGTTAAGTTTTCAAAATTAATAGTTAATCCTGTTTTAATCATAAATTTTTTTAATTTTTCAAAATTAGGTGATCCGCAATATTTTACATGTTTAATATCAGCGCGTGGATAATTAATAAAAATATCTCTTGTTCTTTTATAATTTAGAATACTTGTATCTAGTTTTGTATTTTTTTCAATTCCATCTAAACTTTTATGTTCTTTTAACAATTTAAAAGCTGTTTGCGACCCTACTTTTGGAATATTTTTATTATAATCACAACCACATGCAATACACAAATCTAAAAATTGGTTATCTGTTATATCAAGAGAATTTAATATATCTGAATGATGTACACGAACACACGTATCTTGAGAAGTTTCTATTTTTGATAAAAAAATAGGACAACTATAAGCTAAAACATCTGTATCTTCACTTAAAACAGCATCTACTAAACCTCTTTTACATAAATCAGAAGCACACGTTTCTGCTTCTAAAGGAGCTTCATACCATGGAATATTTAAAATATCAAAGAGTTCTTTCGTTAATTCAAAATCTTCTTTAGAAATATCTAAAATCTGTCCCCTTGATTTATCAATACGTTCTTTAACAATTTTCATATTAATTTTATCAGTAATTATATCTTTTCTTAAAAATCTCTTAATTTTAACATCATCTTTTAATTTGTCTTCCTTAGCTATTAATTTTGTATGTAATTCTAACAATATATTAGGAATTTCACCTGTTAATTCGTATTCGTGGTAAGCTTCATCTAATTCGGCAACTTTATCACGATTTTTTTGTTGTTGAGCACGTCGTTCTGATCTTTCTCCTTGTTTCTCTGGTACACATCCTGTATCATAGATAAAAATACAATGAATTTCATTTCTTCGCAAACATGATACTAAATTTACGAAAGCAGAAAGCCATCTATCACCACATATAGCTTTAAATTTACATAAATATAAACTAGTATCAATAGCAACTTTTTTAAAAGCATATTCGGATAAATGTATAGTTTCGTAAATATGAGGACAGTTTTTTCTTAAAAAAGGATGTAAATTATTAATACCCATGTTTAGTTTAAATTTATTTTTAGTGATAAATATTTATAAATTAATCAATTTTAAATTATTAATTTAAAATTGAAATTAAAGTTTAACAATTAAAAGTAATGTAAATTATGATTATACCAGTCAGGTGCTTTACTTGTTCAAAAGTTATTGGAAATAAATGGGAAGAATATCAGTTATTATTAGAAGATAAATGCGATGAAAAAATTGCATTAGATAAATTAGGATTAAAAAGGTATTGTTGTAGAAGAATGTTATTAACTCATATAGAATTAATAGAAAAATTTTTAAATTATAATCATATAGATACAACTAATCATATAGATACAACTAATCATATAGATACAACTAATCATATAGATTCAACTAATCTTTAGCCTCTGATATCCAAAATTTATATCATAGAAGTTTTCTTAACCTGAAATTATGATTAAGAAAAATACAAGTTCAAAATCTGGAGACCTAAAGTTTAAAAATTAAACGATAGGTTATTTTATTTTTATATTTAAAAATAAAATAATATAAAATAAATTGAAACATGCCCCCCAAGAGAAAACTTTTTAATGACAATGAAGAACAATTTATTATCGAGTCTCCTATTAAATCTGTTATTTCAGAAAATAATACAAGAAAAAAAAGAGCACGCATTATTATTGAACAAGCTCCTGCTGTAAATAATATTAAAGATTTAATAGCTCTTGGAAAAACTTTAAAATTTTATAAAAATATTGATGTTATGACACTATGGGAAATAGTTCCATATTTAGAAGATTTAGATAGAATGGTTGGTATGAATAGTTTAAAAGAAACAATATTTTATCAAATTATATATTACTTACAAAATATGCATTCAAGAAACAAAAATCAAGAATATCTTCATACTGTTATTACAGGAAATGCTGGTTGTGGAAAAACTAGTGTTGCTAAAATTATTGGGAAAATATATACAAATCTTGGTATACTTTCAAAACGTGATAATACATTTACTATTGGATACAGAGATGATTTTGTAGCAGAATATGTTGGACAAACAGCTATAAAAACTCGTAAATTTCTTGAAGGGTGTTTAGGAGGTGTACTTTTTATAGATGAAGTCTATTCACTTGGACCAGGTAGAAAAGATAAGGATTCTTTTAGTAAAGAAGCAATAGATACATTAAATGTGTTTTTATCAGAACATAAGAATGATTTTTGTTGTATAGTTGCTGGTTATAAAGAAGAAATAAAAAATTGTTTCTTTTCTGTAAATCAAGGTTTAGAAAGAAGATTTCCATGGAGGCATAATATAGAAGAATATAATGATGAAGATTTGTATAATATATTTTTAAAGATTATTATGGATACAAAATGGGAATTGATTGATGATGTTAGTAAAGAATATATTATACAATTAATTAAAAACAATAAAGAGTTATTTAAACATACAGGCGGTTCAATTGAAACATTTATATCAAAACTTAAAATGGTTCATTCAAAACGTGTTTTTTCATTAGATAAAGATGTTAAATTTAAATTTTCAAAAGAAGATATGGAAAATGCGATTAAAGAATCTAAAAAACATTCAGATATTACTAAAAAACCTAATTATGATTATTATACTTAATCTTTAGTCTCCAGATTTTTGATTATATTTTTCTTAACCTCAATTTTAGGTTAAGAAAAAATTTATAATATAAATTTACATCATTTTCGAGACTAAAGGTTAAATAAAATCTTACTTTTTTAAACTAATTTATAGTTTAAAAATAATTTGTATTTATAATATACTATCAAATTTTACTGGTGAATAATTAATTGATTTTAATATTTTTTTAGTGTTTTCATTATATACTACATAATGTTTTCTATCATCACTAAGTCTATAAGAAGGAGAATCATATCTTCCTTCTTTTTTATAAAATTCAACTGTTAATTTAGCTTCTTCTTCATTTTTACATAATTTACTCATATTTGACTTATGTACAAGATCAAATGCTTTATCACCATCTATTCCAAAACTAGAAAATGCTCCATAAACAACATATAAAATATCGGCCAATGCATCACATGTTTCAATAATATCTTTATTTGCTACAGCAACATTAAATTCTTCTACTTCCTCGTTAATTAACGCTGATCTATATTCAACTAATTTAGGATCGGTATCAAATAGATTATGTTGTGGTTTAATATTATTTTTAACACCAAATGCGATATTAAATTCATCTCTTACTTTTTCAAAATTACTCATTTTATTTATTTTGAACTAAATTTACATAAAAATTCAATTTTTTATTTTAAAATGAAATTTTTTATTTAATAAATGACAGATAATACCTCTAATAAAAACAAAGAACAAAAATATATCGCATGTTTTATTCTTATTGCAGTGTTAGCAATTATAGCATATTTTATATTTGTTGATAAAGATGTAGCATCAATATCATGCCCAAAAAGGCCTACGCCAACTTTAACATGTGAAACTACAAGTCCTAATACAAATCAGGATATAACTACAACTCCAAATAATAATCCGGATATAACTACAACTAAAAGAGTACTATTTAAAAAAATAACTACAACTCCAAATAATAATCCAGATAGAGATACAAATCCTGTCACAACTAAAAGAGTATTATTTAAAGAAATAACAACAACGCCAAATACTGATCCGAATATAATTACAACTCCATATACAAATGAGGATATAACAACAACTATGGTTCCAAATACAAGTCCAACATTATCTCCTGGAACAAAAATAGATTTTATACCAAATTTAGGTTGGTTTACACAACAAATAACATTAAAAAATGATTTAGAATTTCCAAATTCCTTAAATAGTTATTCTAGTGTAATTGCAAACGCTCCATATACTGGTATAATTTCAGGATTAACATTTACAGGAACATTAACAGTATCAACTGCTGTAAATACAGGTTCTCTTTTCCATTTTTTCTCATTAGGTAAAAATTATTATGATCATTCTCATAAATATAATTTATATTTTGAACCAGGAATTACACAACTTACAGATAAAATTATTATAAGTAATTATCCTATCTCAGCTCAATCAAACATATGGTATATAAATAAAGATGATCCAATATATTTAGAAGCAATTAATTTAAGTGGTATTATATCTAATGTTTCTATAAAATTATATTATTCGTCTGTTATTTGTTCTGGAAAAGAAACATTATCATCACCTACGTATATAAATCGTAAATCTATGTAATTAATTTTAAACTAAAAATAAGTTTAAAATTAATTTTCCCAATCTATTAATTTTTTTAAGTTTTCAATATATTTTTCCCAGGTATTTGACATTAATTTTTTTTCTTCTATTAAAAAATGAGAACTATTTGTTTGGAAATCATATATATCATTTTTTAAGATAATTTCTTTATTTTTAAAAGAGATACCATCAATATTTGTAATAACACCATCTTCATATATAATATCTTTTACTGTTATTACTTTAAATACCATACCAATGAATATTAAAGATAATAAATTTCTAGCTTGTTTTACAGTTAAACAAAATTTATTTTTAACATCTATAACATAATTTTCAATTAATAAATCTTTAATATTTTTTTTACGAATATTTGACCAATTTTTACGGTATTCTTTGATATTATTTTCTAATGTTACAAAATCTATTTTCTTTTTAATTTTATCTTTATGAGATAATAAACCAAGTTTTTTAACTAAAAGATCATATATATCATTATACAAAACTTGAATATTTTTTTTCTCTATTTTATAACTAAATTCTTTGTTTTTATAGTTACAACAAAAAAAATCTTTAGAAATATATGTACCATATGGACATTTTCCATAAGCTAAATCTTCAAATACATTTTTCCAAAACGTGTCTTCGATAAGTTCGCAACATTCTAAAAAAATAGGGTACACGATGTCTTTTTTAATAGGCATAAGATTTATTATAACTAACAAATCTTTAAATTTCACTATCAAAAAAATTATTTAATTTTCTCATAAGACTATCATTCTTGGCTAGATTAATTTGGGGAATTTCTAAACTTGTATTTATTCCCGACGTAGAATTTAAACCAAAATCTTTAGATTCTAATATACTATTTGAAGCTACACTTGGTATTTCTATACTTGGTGTAGGTATTTCTAATTTTGCACTTGGTATTTCTATACTTGGTGTTTCTAATATTAAATTAGAGTGTGATGTAATTCCGTCAACTTTATCAGATATTAATTCTAATTTAGGAACATCTACGCTAGAATTTTTTAATTGTGGTTTAGATGGTTTTTTACTTGTTAAATAGTACCATATTCCTAATCCAACTAATACAGCAATACCTATATATATCCATGTCTTATTATTATTATCTTTATTTGGTTCTGCTTTTGATCTAATAGTTTTATATTTCTCATCATAATTTTCTTGTACATTTTTTCTTTGATTCATTATATGTTCTTGTCTAGTTTTCATTAAACGTTCTTGATTTTGAAATTCTCTTTGTCTTTGAAATTCCATTTGCCTTATTTGTTCTTCATTATTAAATTTTTGCAATTCGGCATTAAGTGGAATATCTTTTAAATCTAATGTTACAGTACACTTAATTGTCTTTTCAATATCTGTTTTTAATAATAAAAAATAAGTTTGAAAAACACCTTTATCGTTAGTGATATTTCCAGAAATATATCCATTTAAAACATTTTGATAATTTATTTCATTTCCTGAGTTTAAATCAGTTTCAGAAATAACTAATGCTTTAAAAGGTTCTGAGTTTTCTGATTTTACTTCAAAAGACAAATCAAAATTTGTTTTATTATCATTAAGTTCTATTAATTGTTTAAAACTATTAACTTCATATATTTTAGTACTTATAACCATTTTTTGATATCTTTGAATAACTCTTTAAATTAAATATATTAATAAAATAAAGCTAAAATAAATAACAAACATAGTTAATTTTTGTTATATAACCTTTAGTCTCCAGATTTTGAACTTGTCTTTTTCTTAACCTAAAATATAGGTTAAGAAAACATTTATGATGTAAATTTACATTATTTTTAGAGACTAAATGTTAACACGGAGCATCTCCTCTAAATTTTTTGTTAGAATATTCATCAATTATCATATCATCTAGCGCTGCTCCTGGTGAAACCATGGGTAAAACAGGTTCATCATCAAATGTGATTACATTTGCGACAATTGGACCATCTTCATAGTCTAAAAAATATTGAAGTTTTTGTTCTAAATTATCATTTATGTCAATTTTTATACCTTTACATCCAAGACTTTCTGCAACTTTCTCAAAAGATGGATTTTTCATATCTGTTGCTATATATCTTTCTTCATAGAACATTTTTTGCCACATTGAAACCATAGATTGTTTAGAATTATTTACAATAAGAACTTTTATATTAATTTTGTTATCAATAGCTGTCAATAATTCAACAAAAGACATTGTAAACCCTCCATCTCCGCAAATACATATAACTTTATCATCTTTTGTTGCAATTTTAACACCAATTGATGCTGGTAAGGCAAAACCCATAGATCCTAAACCTCCACTAGTTATAAATTTTACTTTTGGGAAATTAAATTGTATAAATTGAGCAGTCCACATTTGATGACTTCCAACATCTGATAATATTGTATAATAATTTTTAATATCTTTTTGAATTATCGAATTTAATACTGATATTACACATCTTGCATGTAAAACGGTTTTAGATATTGGAAATGAAAATTTAATTTGTTTCCATTTTTTTATTTGATTATGCCAATTTTTATATTTATTAAAAGTTGTAGGATAAATAATTGATTCGTATTTTATAATATCTTCTAACACTTTATAACAATTATCATTTATTAAATAATCTGTTTTAATAGTCTTATTTATATTTGATTTACAAATATCTACATGAATTATAGTTGTATTAGGACTAAATAATTCAGGTTTTCCAGTTATTCTGTCGTCAAATCGTGATCCAAAATTTATTAATAAATCACATTCTTGAACAGCTTTATTTGCATAGTATGAACCATGCATTCCAAGCATATTTAAAGATAGTTTATGTTTTTCATCAAATATTCCTAATCCTAATAAAGTAGTTGTCACAGGAATATTTCTAGAAATAGCAAATCTCCGAAGTAAATCTACTGAATTACTTTGAAAAATACCTTGACCTGCAAGTATTATTGGTTTTTTTGCATTTAAAATAAGAGAAAAAATATTGTGTGGACAAATATTTCTAAGCACTTTATGTCTATTTTGATAATTTATTAAAGTATTATCTAAAGTATTCTTTAAATTATTATCTAAATTATTATCTAAATTATTATCTAAATTATTATCTAAATTATTATCTAAATTATTATTTGATGTTTTAGATACTTGTTTACTCATTATATCTTTTGGTAAATCTAATAAAACAGGTCCATGTCTTTCTTGTAACATCATATTAAATGCAAAATCAACTGTTTTATCAATTACTGTAATATCATTTATTTGATTATTCCATTTTGTACATGATTTTGTTATATTAATAACATTCGCTTCTTGAAATGCATTTGTACCTAAAACACTAGTTGCAACTTGACCTGATAAAAATAAAACAGGTGTTCCATCTGATAATGCATTTTGCATGCTTGTAACAGTATTTAATACGCCGGGTCCTGATGTTGTCATAACTACGCCTGGTTTCTGTTTACTTTTAGCATATCCTTCTGCCATAAACCCAGCACCAAGTTCAGTTCTTGACATTGTAAATTTAATTTTGTCTTGTTTGTAAAATTCATTTAAGACAGGTAGAATAGCACCCCCTGAATATCCAAATACTTGTTTAACTCCATTAGAAACTAGAGAATTAAATAAAACTTTTGAACCATTAATCATTCTTATATTTATTTATCATAACTTTTAAATTAATAATTCAATTATTCAATTATTAATAATTGAATTATTAATATATTAATATTCAATTTGTGTATAATTATTAAAATTTTGATTAAAGTTTGGATTATATGGATAAATATTATTATAATTTTTAATTTCTGGTCTATTATATTCTATATTAAATGGTTTGTAATTTAAAAGATGTATTGGTGGTGCTGATGGATTATAATATTCTAATAAATCAGATGATGTAATTCGAATAATTTTTGTTTTTGTATTAAAAGAATTAACCCAATTATATCCATATTTAACTAAATCTTTTGTAGCATCATATAATAAAGAACCAGACGATTTTATTATAGGTAATGTTTCAGTCAATTTATTTATAAATATAGTTCCAAATTTATAACTAGTATTTATAACAGTATTTGTGCTATCTAATACAAATAATTTATAATCAATTTCTGTCGTTTGAGTTGAAGCATCTTTTTTTTCCATGCTTTTTTATTTATATAAATATAATATTTTTAATTTCCCTATATTCATATTTTTAAAATAATTTATTGATTACAAAGCTTTTTATAGTTTTAATTTTTCTTTTATATAATAAAATATTTAATGGATTTAAATGATATAGAGAGTAGCTTACCATCCGAAATATTAAGAATTATAGCGTCTTTTCACCATTGCAATGAATGTTATATAAAAGATAATAATAAAAAAATATATTGCAATCTATGTAATTCTAAAAAAGCATTTCGACTAAATAAGTATTGTTTAAATTGTAATTGTATTAACAATATTTACGCGAATTATTGCGATCTTTGTGATGATAAATTAATTAAAATAATATACTGTGATTCTTTTACAAAATCAATAGTGTCAAATAAAATAATAAATCCTTTACATTGTTATAAAAATTATAACTGTAAAACATGTAATATTTTAACATTATTTTCTTAATTAACCTTTAGTCTCTAAAAATGATGTAAATGTATATGATTTTTTAGAGACTAGATGATTAACCTTTAGTCTCCAGATTTTTGATTATATTTTTCTTAACCTTAATTTTAGGTTAAGAAAATTTTTACGACGTAAATTTACATCATTTTGGAGGCTAAAGGTTAAGTATCATAAAAAATTGAATTTATTAATTTAATTTGAATTAAAAAATATAGAATGAATGATATTGATGATAAAAAACTATTAGAAATTGAAATATCACATGACCCTAATATCAGAAAAATAAAAAAAAGTAAAAGCTGGAGTTTTGCTATAATGTGGTTTAGAAATGAATTTATTGATATTTTAGTATTTGTTACTGAGAAATATATTTATATTAGACCACTTCAAATACAGAAAAGTTTTGAATTTGAAAGGTTATTTGATTTAGAAATAAACAGCAGTAATTTCAATCATAAAATAATTACTAAAATTAAACATAAAAATTTTCCATTACATCCATGGGGACACCTTGAAAACATAACTACAATTTATGATCATTTAATTAGAAAAGAATTTTATCCCGAACTCATTAGTAAATATAATTTATTTTAAAGATCAAAAATAGTCAAACTAAATATATATTTTCTCTAATATTTTTTAAATAACTTAATATAACCTCTAGTATCTATATTTTTGATTATATTTTTCTTAACCTTAATTTTAGGTTAAGAAAATTTTTATGATGTAAATTTACATAATTTTAGGGACTAAAGGTTAAAATTATATATATTTTCTTTTAGTACGAATTTTATTTGGTTTTGGATTCCACCAACCTTCACTATCTTTTGTATAATTTTTAGTACTAAAAACAGGCCATGGAATTGGATATAATTGTAAATATGTTTGCATCTTGTTTTATTATATAAAATAAGTCTTTAGATTTCTATTTCACATAATGATTTTCTCATATTTTTAAACAGATATGGGTCATTTACCTCTGGTAAAATTTTTTGTATTTCATTAATTCGTTTTAAAAATAACTTGGATTTGTACTTACTATTTATTAATTTACAAAATTCTAATTGTCTATATATAGAATTTGTGTTATCGAATTGTAAAATATTGGTGTTATTTACAGTACACCATTTAAAAAAATCTTCATAATTATTTAATAAAATTGAACTTATAACATAATAAGATAACATATTTGTTTTTTCTTTATATAATTGTAATTTAACTTTATCATCAGATATTATATCTTTATATGTTAATCCCATATGATTAAGTATTTTTACTGTTTGAAATATAGAAAAAGCCATTTCTAAATTCATTAATATATTAACATCATTTATAAAATTTTCTAGATCTTTATTTAAAAAATAACTACATACTACAACATTCATAATTTTTGCCCATGTATCAGTATATGCTTCATATAAATTAACTTTCGATTTTACCTTAAATAAATTTAAAATATAGTCTGTTGATTCATTTATTTTATTACATGAAAAATCTAAACCTAAACTATGAAATGTTTCATGTATAAAAACTTTAAACCATTCTTCTTTTCTATAAATTATAATTTCAGAATTTTCAACACAAGTAATAGCAAATCCTGTATTAATATGTTCTTTTTCTATGGTTGCGTATTTATCAGGTAAAATTTTTAATTTTTTTGTAAAATAAACATAAAGAGTAAGTTTTTGTGCTACATTTTTATTAATATTATATTTTGTAATAAAACATAACCAACATAAAATCATGTATATATATTTATCTAATTTTTTTAAATTTAATTTGGTACTTATAAAATAAATTTTAATATTCTTCCCAAATAATTTTTGAAATGTATAAACAGTTTTAAAATTTGATATATTCTTATCTAGTATATGTAAACGTATCGGTTCTATAATATAATCAAATTCTTTTGATTTTGGTATATCTTTTTTACTTAAAATATTTTCTACTTTCCTACTGTCTTTAATATTAATTTTTGAAACTATATTTATAGATTCTTTTAAATTATTATAAAAATCTTCTAATATATTACGTGTTAATTTCGTTTGATCTTTATCTTGTTTTAAACAGTAATTTAATAACATTTATTATATATGATTTTAATTTTTTAAAATTAAAATTAAACTTACTTATACACTTGTTAATTTTATATTTTTATAACCATTGTTATTGTATCTGATAGATTCATATCGTAACTGTAAATTCTAAATATGAATCATCTTTATCGCTTATATTTATAAGTTATCTAACTAACCTTTAGTCTCTGAAAATGATGTAAATTTACAATCGCAATTGAGACTAAAGATTATTTTTTTAAAGCTTAAAATAAACTCATAATCAAATTATTAAAAATATGGTTTTCTACATGTTTTTAATATTTTAATATTTATTTTAGAGTTTTTAAAGTTGTCTAGTTCTAAGTTTTCTATATTTGACTCAATAATAATTAAAGTATCTAATTTTGGACAATTTTTTAATAAATTTGTGAATATATTTATTTTATCAACATAAACTATAGTTAGTTTTTCTAAGTTTGATGCCATTAAAGATTCAAAAATGATATTTTTATTTCTACATAAATCAATATGTAAATATTTAATATTATCATTTTTAATATTTACATAACTCGTTCCAAATTTATATTTACAACAAATACACCCATATGATTTACATATAGTAATATTTTCACACATATTAGGTATGTATTTTATATTTTTATAACAACAAATTCCATTTTTAATTTTCACATTTCTTATAAAAGCCCACTTACAAATTTTATATATTTTTATATTTTTTATTACATTTAAAAATATAGCTCTTAATTTATGTGAAGTTAAAGCCGAATCATAGTTTATAATATCTTTTAACTCTAAAAAAGATAGAATTTCACTTATCATATCTATTGGTATAATATTCTCCATGTCAATGTATAATTTATATTGTTGCATTTTATTTCAATTTTAAACTGATTTTATACTTTAAAAAATAACTTATATTGGTCCTATTATAATAATTTCAAAACTAATTTTAGGTAAAAATTCTCCTGAAATATTGAAAAACTTATCAATTACGACATTTAGTTTTTTCATATTATTTTTAACCTTTAGTCTCTAAAATGATGTAAATTTATATCATAAAAATTTTCTTAACCTTAATTTTAGGTTAAGAAAAATGTAATCAAAAATCTAGAGACTAAAGATTAATAGCTACTTATTTCTTTTACTTTTATTTTTTTTACTTTTATTTTTTTTACTTTTCTTTTTCTTACTCTTATTTTTTTTATCTTTTAAAACTCCTATAATTCTACCTCCGTTTGATAATAAAAAAATAGGAGGTAATGACTCGAGTTCTGCAATAATTTTTATTCCTTTTGGCAAAGGCCAGTTTTCTTTTGGGAAATACTTTGGAGCTAACATTGTTTATTATAAGTAATTATTAAAAATACTTAAATTAATAAAAGTATATTGTTATTTTACTTATAAATTAATTTTATGAAATTATTATTTTGTACTTTAAGATATTATATAAAAAAATTTAAAATTAATATCATAAATTTAATAAATGGATTTTAATATTTCAAATATATATATTGATGCAGCGGTAAATAGAATTGCATATCTTATAGATACTGGTGAATTTTCTCTTCCTCTAAGTGGAACCGGTACAACCGGATCAATTGGACCTACTGGTTATACCGGTTTTACAGGTTTTACTGGTCTTCCTGGTAGTGCATCAAATACAGGTGCAACAGGTGGTACAGGTTATACTGGTCCACAAGGTAAAACAGGTCCAACAGGTCCTGCAAGTAATGCTACAGGACCAACAGGTCCATCAGGAATTCTTGCATCTGGAGTTTATACAAGTGATTATTTATATTGGTCTTCTACAAATCCTGGTTTTACAGGAGTTGGTACTTGGAAAACAGATGGTTCTAATATTCATATCGGTTCTAACGCAGGATTAAACAGTTCAACTGGATTTTATAGCATAGCTATTGGAATTCAAGCAGGGCAATATACACAAGGTCCAACAACAATAGCAATAGGAGCTCAAGCAGGTCAATACTCACAAAATACAGAAAGTATTGCCATAGGAGCTCAAGCAGGACAAACTGGTCAAAAATCTTATAATATAGCCATAGGAGCTCAAGCAGGACAAAATGATCAACATTTAGGAGCTATATCTCTTGGATATCAAGCAGGGCAATCAGGTCAAGGAACTCAAGCAATTTCAATTGGATACAATTCTGGCGTTTTGTCACAAGGACAATCTTCGATAGCAATTGGTTATCTTAATGCTCCAAATTATCAATCATCTCGTGCTATTTCAATCGGAACTCAATCAGGATTTGCATATCAAGGTCAAGAATCAATCGCAATAGGTTTTCAAACAGGCGTAAATACACAAGGAACACAAGCAATTTCAATAGGAACAAATTCTGGCTATAATAATCAAGGTAATCAAAGTATAGCTATAGGCTGTCAAGCAGCAACAAATAATCAAGGTATACAAAGTATCGCAATCGGATATCAATCGGGAAGTAGCAATCAAGGTTCTGAATCTATATCAATAGGTTATCAATGTGGAAATGCATATCAAGGAATTAATAGTGTTGCATTAGGATTTCAAGCTGGTTTCGTTAACCAAGGAACACAAGCAATTTCTATAGGAAATTTAAGCGGAGCTAATAATCAAGGAACAACAACAATTTCAATTGGAAATAATTCTGCTTATAATAATCAAGGTACATCTGCAATTTCAATTGGAAATAATTCTGCTTATAATAATCAAGGAACATCATCAATCGCGATTGGAAACTCTTCTGCGTATACAAATCAAGGCGCTCAAAGTATCTCAATAGGTTATGGTGCTGCATACACAAATCAATCAAATAATTCTATAGCTATTGGGTCAAATACAGCTTCTAATAATCAAGGAACACAGGCAATTGCGATAGGCTCTAACGCTGGGCAATCTAATCAAGGTGCTAATTCTATAGCTATAGGAAATAATGCAGGTATATTAAATCAATATCAAAATTCAATTATATTAAATGCAAATTCAACTCCATTAAATTCTTCAACTCAAGGATTTTATGCCAATCCTATAAGAAATGATAATATTCAATACACAAATGTATTATGTTATAATACAACTTCAAATGAGATAACGTATAATTCTATTTATGTAGGTCTTACAGGATATACTGGTTATACAGGATATACAGGGTATACAGGATATACTGGTTATACAGGGTATACAGGATATACAGGATATACAGGATACACAGGATACACAGGATACACAGGATACACAGGATACACAGGTTATACAGGATACACAGGTTTTACCGGAGTTACAGGTTATACTGGATATACAGGATATACAGGTTATACTGGTCCTTCTGGAGGTGGAACCGGTTCTACTGGACCAACTGGACCTTCTGGAGGTGGTACAGGTTCTACTGGATATACTGGTCCGGCAGGTGGTGCAGCAAATACAGGTTCTACTGGTACTACAGGATACACAGGTTATACAGGTTATACAGGTTATACAGGATTAGCAGGATCAGCAACAAATACAGGTTCTACAGGATCTCAAGGTAATACAGGATACACAGGATATACAGGATATACAGGATACACAGGTTATACAGGATACACAGGATATACAGGATACACAGGATATACAGGATATACAGGTCGAACAGGTTATACAGGATACACAGGATACACAGGATACACAGGTTATACAGGTTATACAGGATACACAGGATATACAGGTCGAACAGGTTATACAGGATACACAGGATACACAGGTTATACAGGTTATACAGGATACACAGGATATACAGGTCTTCCTGGTGCTGCAACTAATACAGGTGCAACAGGATATACGGGTTATACAGGATATACAGGATACACAGGATATACAGGATATACAGGTTATACAGGATATACAGGTCGAACAGGGTATACAGGATACACAGGTTACACAGGATATACAGGGTATACAGGATACACAGGTTACACAGGATATACAGGTCTTCCTGGTGCTGCAACTAATACAGGTGCAACAGGATATACAGGATATACAGGATACACAGGATATACTGGTCTTGCAGGATCAGCGACAAATACAGGTTCAACAGGTTCAACAGGATATACAGGATATACAGGTCGCACAGGTTCAACAGGATATACAGGATATACAGGATATACAGGATATACAGGTCGCACAGGTTCAACAGGATATACAGGATATACAGGATATACAGGATATACAGGTTATACAGGATTACAAGGTCCTACAGGATATACAGGTTATACAGGATTACAAGGTCCTACAGGTCCAAGTACTGGATGGTTATTAACTGGTAATTCTGGAACAACAAATAGTAATTTTATAGGTACAAGCGATAATCAACCTTTAAATTTAAAAATAAATAATACAAAAGCTGGATTAATAAGTAGTACAAATTCTGCAATCGGATATAATTCTATGTTTAATATAACTACAGGACAAAATAATTGTTCGTTTGGTTCTCAGTCTTTATATACAAGTCAAACTGATATTAATAATTCAGCATTTGGATACAATTCGATGTATGGCTCTACAGGTTCTTATAATACTATTGTTGGATATCAATTAGGAAGTACTGGTGCATATTATAATAATGTTATCGCGATTGGATATAATGCAGAAAATTTTATACCTTCTTATAGTAACTGTATTCGTATAGGAGATAATCAAATCAGTTCTGCAACAACACAAGTTGCCTGGACAACATCTAGTGATAAAAGACTCAAAGAAAATATTACAGACAATAATCTTGGTTTAGATTTTATCGATAAAATAAAACCAGTATCATATAATAGAAAAAACGATGAAGATAAAAAAATAGAATATGGTTTTATAGCACAAGAAATAGAAACCGTATTAGAAATTTCAGGTATAGAAAACACAGGAATTATAACAAAAGATAAAGAAGGAACATATGGCCTAAGATATAATGATTTTATATCAATATTAACAAAATCAATACAAGAATTAAAAAATAAATGCGAAATACAACATGAAAAAATAGAAAAACAACAACAAATTATAAATACACAACAACAAACTATTGACAAAATAAAGAAAAAATTAGAAATAGAATAAATAAAACAATTAAAGCAATTAAAACAATAGAGAAATAATAAGTATATTTTTAAGTTTAAAATAACTTAAAAATATTAATTTGTTTTACATTTATTTTATATAATTTTAAAATAGGCAAGAAGAAGTGTATTATTTTTTTCAAAATCATTAATACTTCCCCTATTAACAAAATTATATCATATATAGAATTTATTTACTCTTCTCAAGATTATCAACTAATAATTAATAATCTAAAAGAATATTGCAAATTGTATTTATAAAGTAGCGGACCTTACACGCAATAGTATTTTTATAATAATATATATGAAAAGTTAGTTCTAATATTTATAACTTATCTGTTCGATACAGATACACATTAATGGGCTTAGAGACATGATGTTAAAAACTATATTTTTACATAAAATTATTTTGAGTTATGTATAAAAAATATTATATGTTTATATAATATTTTTGAACTATATTTTTAGTATACTCTTCTATTTCCATATCATTCTTAAATGTTGACATAAATTCTACTTTAATTTTTATCTTATCCAATACTTTTATTCTAAGTATCTACTAAAAGTTTTATAAGTTCTTATAAAGTAAGATATAGATATTTTTTTTATGACTTAAAGACAAAAACATTATAATAAAAAAGACTATCTATGGAAAAGAAACGTATGTCAAATCCTAAGAATTTCTGCGAAGAAGCTATAAAACTTAATATAAGATACGAATATTTAATCGAAGCACGAGAATGTATCGGTGCTCAAAATTTAGCCAGAATGTTTTACGGTAAATCATCAAGAGGTGGTGGTGGTGCTATTTCTGCATCAACCATGGATACTTGGTTAGAAACATTCAGATATGTAAAAGAACATCCAGACGAAGAAGATAAAGATCAATATACAGCTAGAAGATTAGAACCAAAACAAGAATATTATGATTATGTTGAACTTATTAAAATTCCGATTCCTGATGATATAGTTAAAAAATGGTCTGGTTTATCACAAAAATCACTAGGAGATGCAGCCGAAAAATATGGTATAACACTTGGAATACGAAATTCAAAAGCAATAAAAACTTTACTCCAGAGAATGCTTATTATGGTCGAAAGAAGAAAACAAAATATTTGGAATGCAAAAATAGAAGAAATATTACAAGAAGACAAACCAGTTATAAATTATAGATTAACAAATGTACCAGAATTAAGACGTATTTGTAAAGAAAGAAATTTAGTAAATGCGCATATAAAAACAAAAGAAGGTTTAGTTCAATTATTAGAGAGAAATCCAAATATTATCATTGAAGAAGTAGATGAAGATATTATTGATTATAATAAAATGACTACAAAAGAACTTAAAAATTTAGCAAAAGAAAAAGGATTTACAGTATATAATAATTTAAGTAAAACACAATTAGTAAAATTATTTGAAGATAATGATAAAGAAGAAGTAGAAATTATAGTTGAAGATGATGAAGCAGAAATTATAGTCGAAGAAGAAGATGAAGATGAAAAGAATAAAGATGAAGAATCAAATAAAACAGAAAACATAGTTATAGCTAAAGATTTTGAAATAAAAGAATATAATTTGAAATTGAAAGATGGAAATGATTTTATTATACCAATAAGAAAAGATGGATTTATTAATGCTACATTATTATGTAAAGCAGGAAATAAAGAGTGGAAAGATTATAATAAAAGTAAAAGATGTAAAACTATTGTTGACGCTTTAAAAAACGAGGTGATAAATTCTCACTCCGAAATAATTATTACTAAAATTGGTGGTAATATAAAATTACAAGGAACATGGATACATAGACTTCTTGCTATAGATTTAGCATCATGGATTTATACACCATTTGCAGTACAAATTTTAAAATGGACTGACGAATTACTTAGAAAAGGTGAAGTTAAGCTTCAAAGACCTATTAAACCGTTATTATTATTAACTGAAATTGATATTGAAGCTGAAGAACTTGAACTGAATTTTAATATCTATGAATTTACTAATAAATGTGTTTTATATATGGCTTATATAGGTAAAGGTTTAGTAAAAATTGGTTATTCTGATTGTAGAATCATTGAAAGAGAATCAAAACATGTAAGTTGCGAATCTGAATATGATCAGTTTAGAATGTTAAAAATATTTGAAATTTCAAGCAAAGTTATTGAAGATGTTATTAAAAAATTACTACAAAATTACAAAGAAAATTTTGGAAAACAAAATGAAATATTTAGACCTCCTGGTACTTTGAAAAATTTTATTGAAATTGTTGATAAAATTCTAAAAGATAATGACCTTAAATTACAGTTAGATTTAGCTATTAAAGAAATATATGAATTAAAATTAAAAAATAGTGAATTACTTGCTGAAAATTTAAGATTAAAATTAGAAAAATAATTTATTTTTTAAACTATAAATAAGTTTAAAAAAATTAACTATTTAATTTTATTATTCATCATCCTCAAATATAAATTCATAATTTTCAGTATTATTTTTCTCTATTTTATTATATGGAATTTGTATATTTGATGATGTTGAACTATATTTACTTGAATAATCTTCTGTTTCTTTTTCGTTCTTAAATTTCCAGATAAATTCTGCTTTTGAATTTTTTTTTCCTTGCGCAATTACTCTTATTCTATGTTCTGGTTCTTTACTTTCTCTTGATGCGTCTGCTATTGAAATATATTCTTTAATAAATTCTCCTTTTAAAGTAAACTGTAAAACATTTCTTACTTTTTTATTCAAACCCGTTGTATAAGAATGATACATATTTTCAGAACCACTAGACCATTCTAAATTATTAGCATTATTATTAAGAGTATTTCCATCTTTGTGATTAACTTGAATTCTATCATAATCAGAAAGAATGTTTTTACCTTCTATAGGATTAAAAGCAAAACAAATTAAACGATGAACTTTATATGTTTTTCCTGTCGTATTTAATGTTAAATATTTATTATTAATTTTGCTAAATGTTAAAAATCGAGTACTATTCCATACTTCACCATTACGATATAAAATATGGTTTGGTAATTCTGAAATAATTTTACTTTCGATATCTTTGAATTTATCTATAGCCCACCATGATTTTTCTTCAAATATTTCACTTTGTCTTGGTAAATTAGTTGATAATTTTTCACCTTGTAAAATAATTTTAATATTATCTACTGTAAATCCATCATCATCATCGTTTATTTTTATAACTATGTATTTTTTATCATTTAATTTTTCGTAATTTTCAATTTGAAATGCTTCTGCTAATAATCTAGTTACGTATTGATTTTTTCCACCAATATGATATCTAAATTTTGTAGGACACAATGTAAGTTCTTTTTCAAGACTATTTTTAGCTTTTCCTAAATTTGATATCCAACCACCTACTACCGGCTTCCATATTTCTCCAGAATCATCAATATATTCGTAATCAGGTTTCTCTTTTAATTTTTTATTATTACATGTTTTACATCCTCTTTTTATAAAATCTTTATATAATTTTAATTTTTTTTCACCACATTTACAAATATATTCTATATTTTCTGATTTAATAGTCATATTTATAATTTTACAACCTTTACTTTCAAAAAGGTCATATACTGCTTGTTTATCTTTACTGGTCATTTGGAATTTTATTAATCTTTTATTAATAAAATTCATTTTTTTAAATAAGAAATCCGAAAAATAATATAGTACGGAAATCTTAGAGTACAGGAAAACCAAGGGCTCCTCCTGATATGCGGATAATATTATTATTAATAGCAGTGACAACAAATTGGTAAGTTTGTCCCAAATTGTATGCAGTGTAACTTCCGGCAGCAGCATTTTGTGCGTCAGTAGAAGATTCAGGTACAATACTAACGTTGGTTAATTTACCGTAGTTAGTACTCCCAAGAGGATCTAAACACAAGAAGTCGAGAGAGTACGAGTAAGCATGGTAACCAGTAGCAGATGGGATAGTTGGAGCATTATACCAGGGGTTAATGAGAGAGAAGTAGTCAGAACCCATTTGTTGAAGACGGTTAGTATTTTCATAGATGAGAGAAGTTTGTAAAATAGGGTCACTGGATCCAACAGGATTGTAAGAAACAATAGGACCACTTACACCACTAGTAACTTGAGGAGAAACAGTTGTGTAATTAGACCATTCAGATTTGCAAGTATTGTTTCTAACAGCAAAGAACAAAACTTTGATAGCATGAGAAAATCTGATATCAAAAGTTTGTTGGGTGTTAGTTGCCGGTGTGAATGATTGAAGAGGAGCAGTTTGTACTTGTTCAACCAAGATATCACGAGGTGCGCAAGCCATTCTCTTACGTTCATCATTAGAAACAATGGCATAGTTAGACCAAACTTGACATTGTCCAATGGTAGGAGTACCAGATTGAAGATTACCTAAAGGTACAGCAGCATTAATGGTAGAAGTTCCACTTCCAGTAGATTGGATTAATAGATCAGACCAATCACGGAAACTGAAGTTAATACGCATTTCATTGTAAGGAAGAGCTGCAGTAGGAAGAGCAACACCACTATCACGAGCGTAAAAGAATGGAAGAGGAAGATTGAGAGTAGCTCCTAATAAAGATCCTCCAGGGTTAACAGGATTGATTAATTCATTAAGATTTCCAATCATATTTAGATATCCATTTTGTTTAGAGGCAGGTACAGTAAAAGCAGCCCAGAAATCAAGATGATAACTATCGAAACGCGCGGCAACTAAGTCGTTAAATGTGATAGCACATTCACGAACAATGTTATGCATGAAGTTTCTAGTCCATCTGATACTTGTTCCAACAGCAACGGAAGAAGCAAGTGTAACAACTGGAACTTGTAGACGAAGCCAAGATTGAAGTAGATAATCTCCAGCACGAGAAATACTTACTGACCATTCTTGGTTAAATTGGGGTGAACCAGAGGCTCTTGAAAGAACGACTGGTACTTGTGTGAACCATGTAGATTTACGTGTTTCTCTGACGAAATAAGCAGTGGCATCGGGACCACCATACATATACTTTTCAATTTCATCGAAAGTGGCAAGATCAATAAACCCAGAGGTTACATTAGAAGTGCATATAGAAGACATTTTTATATTACGACAAGAAATAAAAAATTTATTGAAAAAATATTAAATAATGTATTAAAGAAATTTTTTCTATTTTTCTTTGATAATATTGATTTAAAAATAACAATTATATGAAAATTTAATATTAATACGATAAAAATCTCAAATTTACATTACAATTTAATAAACTCTTAATCTCTAATCCCCGGATTTTTGATTACATTTTTTCTTAACCTCTAGTCTCCAGAATTTGAACTTATTTTTTCTCAACCTAAAATTAAGGTTAAGAAAATTTTTATTACGTAAATTTGCATCAAAATTTAAACTAGATGTTAAAAACTTTTTTTAAAAATATAATTTGTTAGAACTTATATGAGGTATTGATCAGCTAAAATTGTATATACATGACTTTAATATAAATGGTTATATGATATATTTATGTGATCATAAAGTTGCCGAATCTTTATTATCCATTTTTAATTTTTGTTCGCAATATTTTTTATTTGCACCACTATATTCTAATATAATATGTATTAAAAATCCTGATATAAAGGCACCTAAAAATATTCTAAACCAAAAATGATATTTCGCTAATGAGAAACCAGGTTCTATAAACATTAATAAAGTAGCGATAATAAAACCGACTATACCAGTTAATAATCCTATAGAAAGTCCTTCAATTAATATGTTAGTCATTTTATATATACGAGTTTATAAAAATAAAATTATTTTTATAAATGAAATGCAAGAATGAAAATTGTGATAATAAAATTTTAAAAAATATAGATATAATACTCAATATCAACTTAAAAATATATTAAAAATATAGAAGTTATATTTACCTTCTGAGGTAATAAATATAATAAAATATTATTATCATTATTCTGAGTGTTTAAAAGAAGATATGAAAATCAAAAAAATATTGTAGTATACATTGTGAGAGATAAATATGAGCATAATAATTATTGTGAAAAATGTAATAAAAAATTCGCAAAAGTTTTAATCTTCAGTCTCTAGATTTTGAACTTTTATTTTTCTTAACATTAATTTTAGGTTAAGAAAATTTGCATCAAAATGGACACTAAAGTATAACTATTATAACAATAAATATTATTTATAAATTACTCTAAATCTATTGGTAAATATTTCCACCCTTGTTGTATACATAATTGTTTCTTATATTTTAATTCTTTCTCTGCATCTTCTTTTAACCATCTTTTTCTTTCTAAAAAAGTTTCTTCTGTTTCTTCATCCATCTTTACAGGACAAAACATATCCATCATTATTTTTAATGAATTTGGTTTTCTTACTGGTTCTCCACAACCTGGAAAATGCATTATAAATTGTCCATATTCGTATTCAAACCATACAGGATTATATTCTCTTTGATCTTGTGTTATTTCAATAATTGATTGACAATTATTCCAATTCATTCTCCATAAATAGTCCATAGCACCTTGCTCTCTACAAATTTGGGTTGTATGGTTCCAAGATTCTGTAAAATAATCAAATGCTTCTTGTGTGTTTTTAATAAATATTACACCATTATTAACCCAACCTCCAAAATCTTTTGAATACATTACATGTTTATTATTCATTAATCTTTCAATTATACTTTCAATTGTAATATCAGGATTCATAATAAAAATGTCAGCATCAATCCAAACTAAATAATCATAATAAGAGTTTTCTTTTTCTTCTTTAGTATATTTTAAATATTTTTTAATTAATAAGATCTTGGTCCACTGTATAGGTCTATCATGTTCTTTAACAAGTGTTTCATCATCAATAAAATCATAATTATGTTTTTTGCAATAATCAACTAAAACACGTCTTCCATATTTAGTATCATTAATAAATTTTTCACCAGAGTAGAAAGTTAGTATACCAATCTTCATTTAATTAAAAATGATCAAGTTTTTAAATTATATTTCTTTATTCAGTCTCCATTTTTGTATAAATTTTTTTAAATTTCTAGTTATTATTATAGCTTCAAATATAAAAACTCTTGGAGTTTTAGTTACAAAAAGCATATTATATGCAATTTCTAATCTTAAATATTTTTGTCGATATATATCACGATTATCATCATCTCCAACTATAAAATTATCAAATAAAAAACATAATTCACAAATACCATCCATATGTGTCGAATTTTCTTGTTTATATTTATCACATGGAGGAGTTTTCATATTATTTAAAAATTGCAACCAGGAATCAGTATACAAAAGATTTATATAAAATGGTAAAAAAAATCTTAAAAAGACCAAAGTATCTAATGAATATTCTGGTATTGGTTTATAATACTTAATTATATCTTTTGATACATTTGCAAAATCAATTATTTCATCAAACATTGTACCTTCTTTTAACATGCAATATAATATAAGATATGTTTTTGAATTCATCTTTATTTAAATCTATTTTGAATTTAAATATGTTTAGAATTTATATTTATTTTGTAAATATTTAATATCACGTGTATATATATTTGAATTTTTTGGAGATTTATTTTTAGATAGAATTCGTATTGCATTTATTTTTTTAATAAGAGTAGAATAACCATATTCTTTAATTGCATTATTTAAAGCATTATGTCTAATTTTAGCGGAACTATGAACTGAATATCCATATTTTATAAGAGAACCTTTTTTAAGTGTAAATAATTTTCTTGATCGCGATTTACTTTTTTTACGTGATTTACCCATTTATTATATATAATATTTAATTATACCTTTGAAATTATTTTCTTGTATATTATTAAATATGAAAATGATATTAAGAAAAAGATCAAGAAGAAAATCAAGAAGAAAATCAAGAAGAAAATCAAGAAGAAAATCAATAATAAATAATTTAAAACCATCTAAAAGATCAGGAGATTGTGTTTCTCGTAGTAAAACACAACTTAAAAACTGGCAAAAAAAAGTTGTAAAACATATGGATAAAAATGATTCATTATTAGTTGTACATTCTACTGGATTAGGTAAAACTTTAACGGCTGTTGCTGTATCTGAATGTTTTTTAGATAAAAATCCATTAAATAGAGTTATATTTGTTGGACCGCCAGGATTGATATCAAATTTTATAAAACAACTTACGGAAAAATATGGAGCTGATGAATATGATAGATATACTTTTTATTCATTTGATAAATTTTTTAGAGAAGAAAAGAAGCATTCACCTATTATATGTGATAAAAATACATTATTAATAGTTGATGAAGCTCACAATCTTAGAAATCCAAAATCAATAATAAATAAAACTACAAAAAATGAAAAACTAACAAGAGTAAATTCCATTTTACATTGTGCTATGAATGCTTCAAAAAGATTATTATTATCTGCAACACCTTTAGTTAATAGTATAGAAGATTTTATACCTTTAATAAATATGTTATATGGTAGAAGAAAAGTTGGAACTTATTCACAAGTAAAAAATGGAATAGCAGAAAGTCAAATAAATATACCAACTCTAAAAAAATTATTAAAAGATAAAATTGATATTGTTTCGATAAGTGAAGATAATGATAAATTTCCAAAAAAATTTATATATCATGTCACTCTTCCAATGTCAAATGCGTATTTTAAAAGATATAAACATACAATTGAAGCAGAAATAGATGAAGAAGAAACAGATAAATTATTTACAAGTCCAAAAACATTTTATAATGGACATAGAAGAGCTGTAAATAATGCTGGAAAAGAATATTTTAGTACAAAAATAGAAAAGATGATACCAATTATAAAAGATGAAAAAGCTGTCATATATACAAATTGGTTAGAATTCGGTATACAACCAATAGAAGAAACTTTAGAAAAATTAAAAATAAGTTTTGAAACAATAACTGGTAGTACCACAAAAAAAAGAAGACAAGAAATAGTAGATTCTTTTAATAATAACGATTTTCAAATCTTAGTTATAACGCGTGCAGGATCTGAAGGACTAGATCTACATGAAGTAAGAAATATGGTTGTATTAGATCCTGTGTGGAATTATGCAGGATTAGAACAGATCATAGGGAGAGTTGCAAGATATGAATCACATTCTAGATTACCAAAATCGCAAAGAAATGTGAATATATATCTATTAATAAGTACAGAACCAGAAATAGTAGAATGGGAATCTAAAAAAGGCGAAGAAATAGTCTCCGGAGATAGAATATTATATAATATAATTGCAAAGAAAAAAGTATTAACAGAAAATTTGATGAAAATTTTAAAAGATTATTGCAGTATATAATATACAAAATTGAATTTTAATCTCTAATCTCCAGAGTTTGAACTTGTATTTTCTTAACCCGAATTTTAGGTTAAGAAAAATTTTATGATATAAATTTACATCAAAATATAGACTAATGATTGCGTTGTTGCCTTTTTCGATGTGTTTTAGTTTTACTCTTACTTCTTTTTTTTCGATATACTCTACTGTTACTTCTTTTTTTTCGAAATATTATATTATAATTTTGGTCTTTCTCAGGTATAAGAATATTTTTTTGAGATAATAATTGTTCAATATAACTATTAGCATCATATGCAGCTTTAAACCATTTTTCTTTATATGTAGGATCATTCATCATTTTTATTTTCATTTCTTCAAAATCTAGATTAAAATCATCATCTTCTGAAGAATGCAAAACATAATTATCTACCTTGTTAAATATATTTGTCAAAATTTTTATAATATATTGTGATCTAACTTTATGATTTTTAAAATGATCCTTTTTTGGATAATTTTTTTTATAAGTATTTTCAAATAAGCAAAAATCTAAATCATATTCAAGTACATATCGGGGAGCATCTCCATCAAGTGTTTTGTATATACCATATTTTCCAGAATAAAATTTATCAATCCATAAAGCCCAAAGTTCATATTCTAAACGTAAATAATCTCTTTTTTTTTTACTATCTTCATAATCTGCGCGACATTTTATAGTTCTTTTCCATCTATATTCATAAAAACTTGGTATTTTCATTTATTATAATATAATATAAAAATTATTAATTATTTAATTTATTTTACAATCTGGTCTCTAGATTTTTAACTTACTTTTTTTTTAACCTAAAATTAAGGTTAAGAAAATTTTCATGACGTAAATTTACAACAAAATAGAGAGTAGATGTTATTTTTATTTATTCAAGTGTAAAAAGATATAAACATTTATTTACATCTGCTAAAATTTCATCTCTTATATTTAATAATTCCGTATCAGTATCGTTTAAATACTGTATTATTCCAATAATTAACCATTCTCTAAAATCTTTTAATAACCGTATAATATTTGCATCTGTAAAATTTTTTAAATTTTGTCTATTATTAGGGATAGATAATCTTTTTCCTCTACTACCTTGAATAACCTCTATAAAAGTATCCATTTTTTCTGAAATATTATCAACTAAGGAATCAGATGCAATATGTCTTGAATAAGATTTAGTTTGCCAATGATATATTTTTAATTGATCTCTAAAAAACATCATATGTAATGCAATTTCTCCAATATCAGTTTCCATTTATAATATAAAATATTTTACTTTTATTTTTTAATGTTTTTTATAAGGAATGTATATATAAAGAAAAATAATTTTAAGGTTTACTCTTCAGATTTTTAATTATATGTTTCTTAATCTGTATTTCAAGTTAAGAAACATATAATTAAAAATCTGAAGACTAAAAGTTATATATAAAAATTGATTTATATTTAATATTTTGTTAAAGATATCATAACAATGGAAGAATATTATCTAGTTAATAATTATATATATGAATATAATGAGATTGAATCAGAAGAATTTCTTTTTAATGATATTATTGATTTGAAAAATTATAAGATTGATAAAAAAGCATTAATATTTCTATCAAATCACTATAGTAAGTTATATTTAAAATCTTCTGATAATATATTTAGTTTAAGTCTTGATGTAAATATAGACGGTATAAAATGTACAGTTTCTTTTACTTATATAAAAAATACAGCAATTCGTGCATTTTTTACTATAAACACTGTTTATTGCAATATTAATAAACAACTATTAAGCTTTGAGTTAACACATAATACTTTAAAAATAGAAAATATGTTATATAATCTATTTTATCACTATAATTTTGTTATTAATAATTTTAAATATAGTAATTATTTAAATATTTTGTATTATAAAAATATTGATTATAATACTACATTTATTGAATATAAAAATAAATTATTATATAATATAGATACAGAAACAGATAATGAATGTTGCATTTGTTATTCTAAAACATTATTAAAAACACCAAAATGCAACCATTCATTGTGTTATATGTGTTTTTCAAAATTAATTAAAAAATGTTGTCCAACATGTAGAACTTGTTTTTGTAATTCAGAAAATGATGAAGATGATTATGATCATAGTGATTATGAACATACATATTAAAACATTACTTATAATTTTTAAACTTATAATAGTTTAAAAATTAATTTATATTTTTAAATTTTTTATATATTTTTCTAAAGTCATTTTTGGTATCCAATTTAATTCTTTTTCTGCTTTATCAGAATCCATTATTGATATATTACGTTCCCCAGGACGTTCAGGGATTAGTATAAATTTTGATTCAAATAACTCAACAATATCAAAAATAGAATATGACATTTTTGTTCCAAGTAGATATCCATCTCCAATTCCTTTTTCTGCAACTAAAATAACACCATCTATTATATCATCTATATAAGTAAAACATCTACTTTGCGTTCCTGGTTTTACAACTGTTAATGGTTCTTTATTTTTATATTTGTCTTCAAAAATACCTATAACAGTTGCATAATAACCATTTGTTATTTGACCTGGACCATAAACATTAAAAAAATAACATATTGCAAAATTTAAATCATACCATTTTTTGTAATTAGTTATAAGTTCAATATTTTTTGATTTTGTGAATGCATATGGACTTAAATTTTCTTTTGAATCTCCAAAAATTGCAGAAGATCCACTATATATTAACTTAGAATTATTTAAAACAGCATATTCAAGAACCTGTTGAGTTCCATATAAATTTGATTTAAATACTTTACTTGGTTCTTCAAAAGATTGATATATTCTACTATATTCTCCAAAATGATATACTAAATCTGGTTTATACTGTTGTAATTCAGGTATAGATAATATATCCCATGTATTACCTTTTATATATATAATATCAGTTTTATTGATATGATTATTAGTAGATCCAGTACTATAATTATCAAGAGAAATTATTTGTATATTTTTATTTAAGCTAAGTCTTTTAATAAGTGAACTTCCAATAAATCCAGCACCTCCAGTAACAAGTATTTTCATTTATTATATTGAATTAAATAGATATTTTTTTGATATTATTATTAATATAATTATTTAACTCAAATCTATATAATAAATGGGATAAAATACCTATTCTAGTAAAATAATCACCAATAAGAGCATAAACGTCTTTAGGTGTATGTTTTTTTTCATATATATTGATAATTAATTTATCAGGTATATAAATTTCTTTAGAATTATTTAATGAATATGATATAGATCTAAAACGTATTTTGTAATAATTTGATAAGTATATAAAATTCGCAAAATCATAAGAATAATCTTTTGAATTACTTTCTAAATATTCACAAGGGGAATCCCTTTGTTGTGTATCAAATGCTAATATATGAACTGAATTTTCAATTAAATATAGTAATATATTATAATCTTTAAGAATACATATGTCATCGATATCTTTAATGCATATTTGTTTATAAGCTTTAATATTTATATCTAAAGGAATGTCGAAAACACCTACAGAATTTATTATAATTTCATTAAACATTTAAATATAGTATATATATATTTAAATTAACTAAAATTGTTTATTTTTTAATTGTTAAACTTATACTTTCTTTGATAAAATATATTATTTTTATTAAGTACTTTATAGGTAAATATTTTTTAGAATTGATTACAAATATTTTTAAATTTTTATATAAAAACAGTATACCTTGTTTTATAGAAGGAAATAATGATAATAATGAATTAATTAACCATTTTAGATATGGATATGTATATGGAGATGTATATCCTATAACACTTAATACACTTATTCCAATTAATGTCAATAATAAAGTATTAAGTACTATATTTCTAAAATAAATATTATTAGTTAAATAATCTTCTTTTATAAGTTCTTTTCGTATTTCGTATAGTTTATCATATTCATAAAAATAATTAAAATTTTCTATTTTAGATTTTAAATTTGGATTATTTTTTATTTTTTCCTGAGAAAGTAATGCATCTTTATCTTTTTTCATGTCAAATAAATATTTACTATATAATTTTTTAACACCGATATATTCAAATGAATTTGACGCGCTATTTACAACAATTTGCGCAGTTTCTTTAATTGCTGCTTTTGCAACATCTTCAGTTTTTTTATAGATATACATTAGGTATTTTTTAGTCTCAGTACCACATGGATCTATAAAATCCCAAGTATAGTATGTACTGTATAATGTAATTATAAATGCCGGTGTATATCCAAAAATAATTTTAAGTATAAAATAATACTGACCTAAAATTGGAACTCCTGATATAATAGCTGAAATAGATCCAAGAGTAGTTGATGCAGTTGTAATAACTCCACCAACAGTTGCTGCAGTTGCTCCAAGAATTGGAATTGTATAACATAATATAACTATAACAATTAAAGTACATATTATTCCTAAAATAGTTTTTTTAACACCACTATATTTAAAATTACAAGGATCATTTTCTTTACCAAAATTAGCAATTTTACTCAATACTTGACCTTTTAAATCTTTATCTATATTTCTGTTTGATATAATAGTAGATAATGATGTCATATAGTCATGAATGTTTAATTTTAATAGTTTGTTATTTAATATACATTCTTTAATAGCTGAAAAATTGATATCAAACTCTTCTATAGTTTTAATAGATATAGTTTTGAATTTATCTATTTCACTATTGATAAAGTAAATAATATCATTATTATTTACTTTACATGCTCCATCAATTTTACTAGATCGAATATTAAAATATAATAAATTAGATATGATTTCAATGGAAGAAATAAAATTAGTTTTAAACCTATTAATATAAGATTCTATTTTTTCTTGAAACCATATACAATAATTAATAAAATTTTGTTGATAATCATCTAATGGATCATCTTGATAAAAAATACTAAGCAGATAATTAATAAAATTCGTTATTTTATTTTCTATATATTTTATAGTATCTTCTACTTTCTTATAATTATTGTCTAATACAATCCGTATTTTAATAATTATTTCTTGGTATTCTATTTCATTTATGGCATTTATAGCATCATATACAGTTTCTAATTTTTGTTTCTCTAATTTTAAATAATCTTTAAGTGTACTTTTATCATATTCAACTATCTCACCAAATAAGCATGTATATATTTTTATAAGATCATTATAATATTTATCAAAATAATTTTTTATATTTTCATCTGATTTATTACTTATATACAATATTTCATCTTTAATTTGATTAATAAGATCTTTTTCAAGTATAATATTACATGCATTAAATTTATCTTCTTTTGATGAATCATTATCAATAACTATATTATCTGAAGTAATTTCAGGATGTATATCTGAATTAAATAAATTAGTATTTATATTATGATTATCATTTCTTATTTTTATATTTAAACAATTTTGAGCTAAATCACAAGTAGACAGATCTTCACAATTTTCATATATTGTATTTAGTTTTTTTATATTATTTTTATCTATATAACTATATATCTCTTTGATTTTTATATTTTGTTTTTCTGCAAATTTTTTAAATACTTCTTCCAATTTAAATACTTCTTCTAATTTAGATTCTTCAGATATATATATTTTTATATATTGATTTAATTCTTTTATATTTTCTTCGCGAGTTCCACTAAATTCAGGTCTTATATCATTATTACAGTATTTATTAATAACTTTAATAAATTCATTATCATTTTTATTATCTGATGAAAGTAAACTATATATCCATATTTCATATGTGTTAATTTTTTTTTCATTTTGTTCAGTAAGTGTTGTGTTAATCACACTTAATAAACAGTTGATTTTTTTAATATCTTCTATAGAAGATATATTGCAATTTTTACTATCTTTTGATTTACAAATACGTGTTAGTTCTATATTAAGAAATGTTAATAACATATTCCTTTTTGAACATAATTCTTTTATTTTAGAATTTAATTTCTTACGGATATTATTGATATCTATGCTAAATTCTTGATTATTATATTTAAAAACAATGTTTTTTTTACAATTATATATGAATATCTCAGAAGCTACTATTGGTGGTGGAAAATTTATTCTAGTTATTATAGCTTTTATCCAATTTTTTTTACCTATGTTATAATATTCTATTGTACTGTTATTACAGTATTCTGTAATAATTTGTTTATCTATATCAATATCTTCTGGTACAGCAGAAAACAAATTAGTAAAAGTAGATAAAAAAGGAATATAACTTTCATCGTAATTTCTTATATAATTTGGTTTTATATTTATTATATCATTTGTATCATTATCTTCGCGAATATCATATGTAATTGCTAGTTTTAATTGTGTATAAAAAGATATAAATTGCGATTCTAACTCTTCTTCAATAAATTTATTATCTATTTTTCCATTATCGATATAATAATTATATATTGATTTTTTAATGTCTTCATTTAAACGATTTAAATAAGTACATCTGTATTTATTAATATTTTCACCTTTATTACATTCATTTTCAATAAATTTACAATCAGCATCACTCATTTTATTATAATTAGAATTTATAATTTAAACGAATAAAAAACTTTTTAATAATTAATAGGTATGTCAAATAATGAAATCGATATATTAGATATTGACATGAAAATACGTTTAAATTTTAAAGAAGAAGAAATGAAACTAAATATATATAAGACCAGATTAAGTGATATAAGAACAAGTTTAGAATTAAAAAATATAAGACAAAGAGTTATAAATACACTAATACAGACAGAAAGAAAACTTTCTGAACATATAAATGATATTGAAAATAGTATATCATTTAATTTTTATGTTACAGAAATTGCATTCTTATTAGAGAAATATAAAGAAATATTATTAAAACCTATGAAGATTAGTTTTACTGGCAAACCAGTGAAAAATAATAAAGAGAAAACGAAAATTATTAATGAATATTTAGAAATAGCAAAGAAATATGTAGATATTGAAATAATACCAAAAGAAAATAGCAAAGAAAATAGTAGACAAAATGATAGACAAAATGATAAAATAATATGTAATAATTGTAACAATAAAAAAGATTTTGATGCAGTTGATTCTAACGTTTATATCTGTTCTCATTGTTCTTCTCAACAAGTGATACTTAAAAATATATCATCTTATCGGGATATTGACCGCGTGAACATTTCTTCTAAGTATCTCTATGATAGAAAGATACATTTCCGAGATTCCATAAACCAGTATCAAGGAAAACAGAATAGTACCATAGAACCAAAAGTATATGAAGATCTTGAAAAACAGTTTGAATTACACCATTTACTTGTTGGAGATAAAAATACTAATAAAAAGATAAGATTTAAAAATATAACTAAAGAACATATTAATATGTTTTTGAAAGAATTAGACTACACAAAACACTATGAAAATGTAAATTTAATACATTATAATATGACAGGTGTAAAACCTGATGATATAGGTTATTTAGAGGATAAATTAATGGATGATTTTGATATTATTATAGCATTATATGATAAAATATTTAAGAATATTAACCGTAAAAACTTTATAAATACCCAGTATATATTGCATCAATTATTAATTCGTCATAAACATCCATGTAAGAAGGAGGATTTTACGATATTAAAAACAATTGATAGAAAAACATTTCATGATGAAATATTTCAACGATTAGCGTCGGAATTAGGTTGGAATTTTACAGCAAGTTTTTAAGCTTGTAATTTATATATAAATAGGTTTTTCTCCGCGAGGAAAAAACCTAAATCATATAAATAAGTTAATAAATAGGTTACAATTTTGTAATAAATTGTAACCTAAAATTTCATATATATTTTGATTTTTATTAATTTTGAAAATAATAAAAACTATTTAAAGACGTATGATATATAATAAAACATGGAAATAGAAAACTTTGATATAGTCAAATTTATAGATGAAAATCCTCTTGCAAAACTAACTAAACCATATCAGAGTAAGTTAGTAAATAAAATTAAAGAAACATTTTCAAGCACAGAACAACAGTTATTTTTAGCTAGTTTTTATTGTTATTTAAATTACAAACCAAATGAATTTGTAGTTGATCTAGACACAATATGGGAATGGCTTGGATTTTCGCAAAAAATTAGAGGCAAAGAATTATTAGAAAAAAATTTTAAACTCAATGAAGACTATAAATTAGTTTTTTCTGAACAGAGAAAAAACTCAAAAGAAGGAAGACCAAAACAACAAATATTAATGACAATTAAAACATTTAAAAAAATTTGTATGAAAGCTACAACTAAAAAAGCTAATGAAATTCATGATTATTTTATTAAACTTGAAGAAACACTTCAAGAATTAGTTGATGAAGAAAGCTCTGAGCTTAGAAAAGAATTGCAATTCAAGGAGTATTTATTAGAAAAAAGTAAAAAAGAAACTGAAAAATTTCAATTACAACTTGAAAAAAAGAAAAGAAAGAAATATGAACGTTCAAATAGTGTTTATATTATAAGTAATCCATCTATAAAAACAAAAAATAAAAAGAAATTTTTAAAAATAGGAAAAACAGGTGATAGGAATGGTAGATTAGAAAATTATGGATCTGGAGCACCTTTAGACTATAAAATAGAATATTCTCGGGCTCTTTGTAGTAAAAGAGAAGAATCTGCTATAGAAGGATTAATGTTAGTGATATTTGATAATTATCGTGTTATTAATGAAATAGAAAGTAAAAGAGAATGGATATCTGGAGTAGATTTAGATATATTACGAAAAGAATTAGATATTTTAGTTGATTTTTTAGAAACTAGAAAAAATTTTCATGATCCAAAATTTATACCAGGAAATGATAATAAAAAAGAAATTGATCTACCAACAGATATTGAAAAGAATAATTTAAAAACTGATAGCGATATAGATGAATTCGACAGTGATAGTGAAAATAATGATTGTATTGAACAATCTGAAACAGAAGTTAATAAACAAGAATCAGAAGAATCAGATAAAGCTGAAATAGAATTTATTTTTGATGAAGAAGAAGAAGATAATAATAATGAAAATAGTCAAATTAATCCATCTGATTTTGATAAATTTATTTCTGATTGTTGCATAGTTGATAAAGAAAATCCTGAATATTTTACTCCAAAAAGTGATTTACGAAATGCACATCATATATGGAGTAATTGTACTTTAAAAAATGTGAAAGCAGAATTTGAAAAATATTTAACTAAAAATTTTAAATCTGGAGCTACTTTTATTGATAAAAGTAGAAGAAATGTATATCGTGGATTAAGACTTAAAGAATTAGAATTTAAACCTTCAGATAATAATTTAGATTATGAGCAGTTTATTAGTGATAGATGTGGTGTAAATTATCACTATAGAATAAGTTATGGGTCTTTTTACGAATATTTTGAAAAATATAAAAAAGAAAAAGACTCAGATTACAAATTAAGTAAAGAATATAAACAACAAATTAAAACATATCTTAATAGTAAATTTTTATATGGTCGTGTATATATTTCAAGTGTTGAAAAATCGTCAGGACTTCATGGTATATATGGTATTGGTATAAAAGATAATAATTTTGGATTAAAAGTTCCTCCAAGAAAAAATAAACAAGTAGGTGAATATGATTCTGTATCTAATAAGTTATTGCAAACATTTGATTCTATTATTTTAGCTAGTGAAGTATTAAAAATACCATTTTCTTCATTAGGAAATAATATACGTTTTGGAAAAATAATAAATAATAAAGTTTATAAACTTATTGAAAATAAATCGTAATATTTTTAAACTCAAAATATAGTTTAAAAATTAAACATAAATATTTATCTTAATTTTTTAATATGATTTAATTAAAGATAAACAATGTACTTTATTTGTTTTAAGAGAGATATTTTTCTAAACAAGTATTAATATCAATAAATATTGATAAAATCTCAGGTATATTTTTAAATTTAAATTTTGTCATATTATAAGTTAAAATTATATTATCATTTATGTATCTACATCTAAATGTATCATATTCACCATTTTTAATATTTAAATAATGAAATATACCTGTATTATTGACAAATGTATTATGAACATTATTTGTAAAATTTATGAATTCTTCTACTTGTTCATTAATTAAAGAAAAATCGAAAGAACATTCTAAGTCATCTGTTTCAATTTTAAAATTTATTATAAAATAATTTTCAATATCATTTTCAATACCATCTTCTACTTCTAATTTTTCAACTGAGTAATGTATTTTCATTTAATTAATTTTATTTATACTTTTAAATAGAATTAAGGTGTTACTTTTGCACATACATCTTTTACAAATTCATGTATTATCTCTGAACTTTCTCCTTTTGCTACCTTTTTTATTTCTGTTTTCTGTTTCTTATATTTAATTAAAAAATCTATTATCTCATCACTTTGTTTTCCAAATATGTCTGATTCTTCTTCATTCATATTATTACTTGTATTTCTGTTCAAATCAGATAATCTATCATATAACTCTTGTATATATTGGTCTGTCAAAATACTATTTTGTTCATCTATAGATTTAAATAGTTTTTCACATAGTTTTTTCATATCTGGATCAGATACTAAATTACCTTCGCTATCTTTGTAACTTATTTTACGACGTGCAAAATCCGGACATGTTATTCTATCTTTTAAAGGATAATCAAGAGCGTATTTAGCATATCCACTAGGACCATTTTTAATATGTTCTAAAGTTAAAAATTGAGCTTGTTCTTTTAGATGATCATCAGTTATAGGAAGTAAATTATTTATAATATTGTTTATTCTTTGATTATTATTTTGAATATGCGTAGGTTTTGAAGCAAGTTTATTTTGAAGATCTTTAATCTGATCATCTTTTTCTTTTAGTTGTTGTTCTTTATCTTCTAAACGTTGTTTTAACAATATATTTTCAGTTTTTAATAGATCAAAAGATATATAAAAATCCTTGCATTTTGTTTTATGTTTATTCATCATTTGTTTGCTTGTAAAATTTTTATTACAATAATTGCATATAAAAGCGTGATCTATATTCTTATTTTGAATTTCTAAACAATATTTAGCTGTTTTTTTATGTGTATTTAAAGCTGATAAACTTGAAAATTTATTATTACAAAATTCACAATTCATTTTGTTATTTTATATAATATAAGGTTCTTTTAAATTTATTAATAAAAATTAATCTGATTAATTTGAATCGGAATAATTCGAACTCATTTCCAATTCATTTAATCAAATTTAATCAGATTTAATCAAATTTAATCAAATTTAATCAAATTTAATCAAATTTAATTGGTTTGATTAAATCATTTCAGGCTCTTACAGTTCAATTTTTTGATTTTTTGTTCAAAACACAACTTTTGTGTGTGTGTCAAATCCGCGGATATAGGAAAACCTGAAAATCTGCAAAGTCACAAAAACTAAAACTTTTGTTTTTGCGAGAAATATTTTTAGAAATTATTTAGAAATTATTTATTAAAAATTATTAAGTAATATATTTTCAACTGATTCAAGCGCGCCTTCACACCATCCTTGATTTCTTGAAAATGCTTCACCTATACAATAAATGTTTTCATAAGGATTTTGTGCTAATTTCAAAAACTGTTTCCTATTTTTATATTTTTTATCTAATGGCGTAAAATAATGTGTTCCACATTTCCAATAAACAAATTTACATTTTTCTACTTTCACAGTTTGATTAAAAATTTTCTTGATATTTTGTTCTACTATTTCTTCTTTATTTTCTATTGTAGTCCATTTATCAGCAATTTTATTATCAGAATAACTAATCATATATATGCATTTTTCTCTGTTCATTTCTATTATTTTCTGAAATGGTTTTTCCGTAACTATAAATCCACTATAATTTTTCAAAGGCTCGTTTAATTTAACATATAAACGTACAAAAGTCTGACATCTAATACTGTCATATATATCTGTAAATTTGGTTTTTAGTATTTTTTTTATATTTTTAGGAGGTATCGCTAGAAATATTTTATCATAAATTTTATTTTTTATTTTAAACTTATCTTTTACAAACACGATCTCATTTATCTCTGTATTCAAATAAATATTACAGATTTTAGAGAAAGCATCAAGCATTTCTCTCCATTTTATGCTAAATGCTTTAAATCCTCCGACACAATCATCAAATCCATAATCGTATATTGTGTCAATTATATCTGCATCTTCAAAATCTGTTCCATTAATACTTTTGGTAAAATGATTATATATTTTTACACCTAATATGTTTTTAGCAAATTGTGAGAATGTATATTTACTTCTATCATAAAACGGAATAAATTCTTTTAATTGTTCTATTATAGCCAATATATTATAAGGTTTGAATGTATAAGAAAATTTAGTTTTATATTCGGTTGTTGTAACGTTTAATTCTTTACATAATTTATATAGTAATTTATCTTTTCTTTTTCTACCTATACCAGCGCCGGCAACAACATCTATACCATCGAATTTAATAACTTTAACACGACCACCGATTTCTTTATTTTTTTCATATACATCTACATTATATCCTAAATTATTTAATTTATATGCACAATATAAACCAGATATTCCAGAACCGATTATAGCAACTTTCATTTTATAATATGTAAGAAAAAATTAGGGAGAAAATGAAATAAAATTAATATAAGAAGAAATAAAGATAGAAGATTTTCTTTTTTAAACTTGTTTTATAGTTTAAAAAATAAATTAAAGTATTTAAAACTTTTTGTTTTAAAAGAATAATTTTAATCTATAATTAAAATATATTTATTTGAGTATATAAATTAGTATATTTATTAATAAATGTTTCAAAGTCATTTCCATATTCTGCTTTCCATTCTTCTCTTTTTAACTGAATATGTTCTTTAATAAAATCTATAAAATTAATATCTTTATCTAATATACCATCTAATACTTTTTCGTTATTACATTCTTTTAACACTTTATCTAAGTATGCATAAATAATACTTTTATATTGTTCTTCATTAGACATATATACAGTTAGATTTGGATCATCTGTAAAACCCTGTATTGTATTAATTAAACCAGATAATATACGTGTAGAACAATGTTTATGCATTTCAAAAATTTCTTCTGCTATACGTGTGTATAATTCATCATTTTTTTGTATAGATATCCAATTCCATAAACTAAATAGAATAGTATCGGCACGAAAACCTTCAAATATAGCATTATCAACATATATTCTTTTTAAAACTTCTTCTAATATATATTTATTATGTATAAATACAGGGTTTAATTCTAATTTATTAGCGATTTCTGTTTTTAAAATACGTGGATCTAAATTTTGTCCATATTTTTGACATAAATATTTTGCAACTTTTTTAATTGGTTGTGTTATTGCACTATTATGTACAGATTGTGAGTCTGCATAAATAGTACCTTTTGGACCATTTGTTTTTGGCGGAGTTGGTTTAACTTGTAATTGTGTACGTCTTAGATAATTAAGTAAATCTTCTCCATCTTTTTTACTAAATTCTAGTAAAATATCGACAAGTTCCATTAAAACACTGTTATTAATATTATTATTTTGCATGACCATTTTCTTTATGGAATCAATAATATGTGATTGTTTTGGAACAAGCCGTCGATCTTTATGTCCATAAGTTAAAAGAAATCTATAACTTAAAATACGTGTTGTATTTGTATAATCAGAAGGAAAATTAAATATATCAATAGCTCTACATAGACCTTGATGTGTATAATTTTTAAAAATTTGAATATTCATTTATTATACACCAATAATTATAAATTATTCTAGATAACTTTGTAAATTGGTATTTTTAAACTATTTTTGAATTTAAAAATATTATTTTGATTATATAGATTATGTTACTATATTAAATAAATAAACTAATTATTTAAAATTGATTTTAAATGTTAAAATTTATATATTAATTAAAATGGTATACGAAAAAAAAGAATTGCCAATATCATATCAAACTCTGCCAGATGCTGATGGTTGTATTACTAGAACATCATTTAAATTTGGTAAACATGGTAAAATTATAAAAACTGTAAGTAAAATTAAAATGATAACAAAACGTGTATATAAATCCGCTATTGAAAGACAAAATAATTGGGTAAAATTTGGTCTTGCAGCAATAAGTAATGAAGGTGTTACGACTGTTTCAGATGAACTTATTTTTATGGAAGATCCTTTATCTTTAGAAAATAATGAAATTAACGAAACTAACGAAATTAATAAAAAAGAAAAAGAAATAATTATAGAAAAAAACATAACTAATAATGATACTATTAAAGATAAAAAGACTAAAATAATATGTAATATATGCAAAGGAGATCATTGGTCTAGAATATGCCCATCTAAAAATGAAAAAAATGAAAATATAATTACAACACCAGAAATTGAAAAACATATAGTTGTAAGAGTTTTAAATGTTGCAACAGATGTAACAGAACCAGATTTATATGAGTTATTTTCTTGTATAAGAAATATACAATATATATACATATTAAAAGATTTTGAAACTAGAATGTCAAGAGGTGTGGCATATATAGGTTTTAAAAACATAGAAGATGCTGAGATGTGTATTAGTAAATTTAATAATTTTGGATATAATTATTTATTATTAAAACTCGAATTAGCAAATAATGTTTAATTTTATACTGCTATCCTTTAGTTTTTAAAAATGATGTAAATTTATATTTTCTTAACTTAGATTTAGGTTAAGAAAAATGCGATCAAAAAGTTTGAGACTAGAGGTTATTTATAAAATTTCATTTAATTTTTCTATTTGTGATTCTGTTAAAATTTTATTATTATAATCGATAGTAAATTTTAGATATAAATTTCCAAAATCTCCTCTCCCATTAGGTAAACCTTTTTTACTTATAGAATATTTTTTAGTTGGATTAATTATACCTAATGTTTTTGTGTCTATTGTAAATTCATTTTCAAAATGAGGAACTAATATATTTTTACCTACAACAGATTCTTTAAAAGTTATATTATTTTCATATATTAAATCAGCCCCATTTCTCTTAAAAAATATACCTTCATCAATTTTAACTGTAATAATAAGATCACCTATAATTTCGTTTTCATTTTTAGGATATTCACCTAAACCTTTATATGTAAATTGTTTTTCATTTTCAACACCTTTTGGTATTTCAATTTCAACTTTATTTGAAAGAACTGTAAAACCTTTATTATTACATTTTTTGCAATTTGAAGTATCTTTAATAATTCCAAAAGCATTACAATTTTGACATGGTTGTTCTTGTATAACTTGCATAATACTTATATTAATAATTTGTTTTACAGTACCTAATCCATTACATTTAGGACATTTTTTATTACAACTTTCACATTTGACATCTTGTTTTATATTTAATGTTTTTTTCAAACCAAAATAAACATCATATAAAGTTATTTTCAAATTATGATATGTATCAACTTTTTTCTTTTGATTTCGAAATATAAAATCAAATGGTACTTCACCCATACCACCAGGAAAACCACCCATTCCTCCTGGAAAACCACCCATTCCTCCTGGAAATCCCCTCATACCACCAGGAAATCCACCCATACCACCAGGAAATCCCCCCATACCGCCAAACATATTTTGCATTGGATTATCATATTCTTGTCTTTTTTGTTCATCTGATAATGTTTCATAAGCAGTTTGAATTTTCTGAAACTTTTCAGTATCACCTCCTTTATCAGGATGATGTTGTTTTGCAAGTTTTTTATATGCTTGTTTTATTTCTTCTTGAGAAGCATTTTTTTCTATTTCTAATATTTTATAATAATCTGACATTTTATAATAATAATTTATTGCTTTAACTCATTTTTTAGGTTATATAATAGATTTTTAATCTTTGTCTCTGTAAATTTACATCATAAATATTTTCTTAATCTGTATTTTATGTTAAGAAAAATGTAATCAAAAATCTGGAAACTAAACTAATACTTACAAAAATTACTTTATTTGAAATTATCGTTTAAATTTATTTATTAAATGTTTAAATAAATATAAATGACAGTTAAAATTGCTTATTGTTTTTTATTATATGATCAAATAATACATAATGAAATATGGGAAAAATATTTTAATAATAATCAAACATATAATATATATACTCATATTAAAACAGTAAATGACAATACACAAGAATGGGTTATCAAAAATAGAATTCAAACCATAGATACTGAATGGTGTAATATCAGTCTTGTTTATGCTTTTATAAATTTATTAAAAGAAGCCCTAAAAGACAAAGACAATAAATATTTTATTTTTCTTTCAGGGGAATGTATCCCTCTTTATAATTATACATATATATATAAAAATATAACTGCAAATAAGAAATCAATAATGAATTATTGGAAAAGATCTTCTGGATTTTATAAAGCTTCACAATGGATGATTCTTACTAGAAAACATGCAAAAATATTAACAAAAATGAATAAAGATTTTATAAATGAATATGAAGAAGATTTTAAAGATTGTCCAGATGAATACTATCCGATAAATTGGTTTATAAAATCAAACTTAAAAAATGAAATAAAAAACAAAGTAACAACATATGTTACATGGTATAATGAAAATGCATCAGGACCTTCAAGACTTAATTATCCACAAATGTTAAAATACAAAAATGAAATAAAAGAATCAGGAGCATTATTTGCAAGAAAATTTAACAAAAAAGCAGCTAGAAATTTATATAATAACTTAATACCTTAATTAAACCTTTATTTAATAAAATAAAAAATGATTTTAATACAAGATTTATTGTATTAAAATTAGTAACATGTCTAAAAAAGATACTGTATTTATTTACAACTGGTTTATTGATAATAAAGATGAGGATACAACGAAACTACGTGCATATGCTTTAGACAAAAATAATAAAAATATTTGTTTACATGTTTCAGATTTTACACCATATGTTTATATTGAATTACCTCAAAATATTGAATGGACTGAAAGGAAAGCTCAATTATTAGGCAATAAATTAGATGAGGAATTAGGGGAACATGCACCTTTAAAAAAGTGTTTAATTATGAAACATAAATTATATGGAGCATATATTAATGAAAAAACTGGAAAAAGAAAGTTGTTTCCATATTTATTTTGTTCTTTTGCGAGCAGAATGCATATATCACGTTATTTAGGGCCAAGATTAAGAAGAGCTATAAATGTTCAGGGAGTTGGATATGTAAAAATGAAAATACATGAAGGTGATGCAGATCAAATTTTACAACTTGTTTCATGTAGAGATATTCCGTCTGTAGGATGGGTCAAATTTATTGGAGAAGAATTGACAGAAGATGAGAAAATAACATATTGCGAACACGAGTATAATGTGAAATGGAAAGGTTTATATAATGCAGATAAAAATATGGTAGGACATCCATTAATAATGGGTTTTGATATCGAAGTTAATTCAATGAATCCAGCAATGATGCCAAAAGCTAAAAATCCAGGAGATAAAGTATTTCAAATATCTTGTGTTTTTAATCGTGAAGGAACAAATGAAAATGAATTATATTTACTAACTTTAGGACAAGCAAAAGCTGAAATTATAGAAATTGATGCAAAAGTATTTTCTTATGATACAGAAGCTGAATTATTAAAAGCATTTACACAATTAGTACAAGAAAAGAATCCAAATGTAATTTGCGGTTATAATATATTAGGTTTCGATATTCAATATATGATAGATCGTGCAAAGTTAAATTATTGTATTAGCGATTTTGATAAACTTGGCTTTCATAAATTTAATCATTCACAAGAAAAGAAAATTAAATGGTCATCTTCTGCTTTTAAAACACAAGAATTTGATTATTTAGATGCGGAAGGTAGAATATTTGTAGATCTGTTACCACTTATACAAAGAGATTACAAGTTTAGCAATTATAAATTAGGGACTGTATCACAAGAGATTTTGAAAGATGATAAGAAAGACGATTTATCAATTAGAAAGATGTTTAAGTATTATAGAATTGGAACTAAACGAAAGAAAGATGGAACATATTCAAATAAAGCAATAAAAGCAATGAGTTTAATTGGTAGATATTGTTTGAAAGATTCTGAACTTTGTGTGAAATTGATGAAGAAAATGGATACTTGGACAGGATTAACAGAATTCGCAAAAACAGTTAATACAGGAATCTTTGGTCTTTATACACAAGGACAACAAATCAAGGTATATAGTCAGGTATATAAATATTGTTTACAGAATAATATAGTAGTTGAAAAAGATGGATATGTTACAAAAGAAGGAGAGAGATACGCAGGGGCACATGTGTTTCCTCCAGTCCCGGGACTGTATGACAGGGTACTTCCTTTTGATTTTTGTTTAACAGGTGATACATTAGTTACATTATCAAATGGTACATCAAAGCGTATTGATTCTTTAAATAATGATGAACTAGTTTTGGGTTATAATAAAGAGGGATTTCAAAATTTTTCAACAATAAATGGTTTACAAAAAAAAGGATTAAAAGAAACTATAAAAATTTATTTAGAAGATGGAAAAACTATAACATCAACACCTGATCATAAATTTATGCTAGAAAATGGCGAATGGTGCAGAGCAGATGAATTAAAAGATAAATATGTAATGGCGGGAATAGAATATCCAGAAGATATAAAATGCAATCTCGAACATGGTTGGAAATTAGAAGTAGACGATTATACTTTTACAATGGAGTTAGAAGAAGAAAGAAATAAAAGTTTAATATTTGCAAGAATAATAGGGTATATATTATCAGATGGTTCTATTTATAAAACTGGAAAATATGAAAGAAAATGTTCAGAAGCTTATTTTGGAACGTTAATAGATGCAGAAAATTTTAAAAATGATATCAAAAAGTTATCAAAAATAGACTTTTCAATTCGAAAAAGAGAAACAGGAGATATAGAAAGATCTAAAAAAGGAACTACATTTTCTATTGCTTTACCATCATGTATTAGCAAAATGATTCATTCGTTAGATGATATTATAATTAGAAAAAGGAGTACACAGTCTATAAAATTGCCAAAATTTATATTAGAAGATAATTGCCCATTATCTATTATAAGAGAATTTTTAGGAGGATTATATGGTGGAGATGGAACAGCTCCATTTATTTGTAAAAGAGATACATTTGGAACTATATCTTTCAAATGGACAACAATTGAAACACATGTAGATTCTTTAATAAATGTATTTAATCAAATAAAAGATTTACAATTAAAAATCGGAATAACTTCTATTATATATAAACCTATATTAATACAATATGAAAATAAAAAAATAATCCCATGCGATATTAAAGAAAATCCTAGATATGATGTACAGTTATCTATTTTATTAGAAGATATATATATATTTTCACAAAAAATAGGATTTAGATATTGTATAAATAAAACTTGTAAATTACATATAGCTTCATCTTATATTGGAATGCGTATTAAAACAAGAGAACAACATTCATTTGTTGTAAATAAAACTAATGAATTAATTCATGAAAATATAAAGAATGTTTTTTCAAGAAAAAAAAATCAACCTACATTTAAAAGTTGTTTAGAAATAGCTAGAAATGAATTAATTAAAAATGAACCATCTATTAATGTCTATTCTTTATCTTCTTTATATGATATAGGATATCAAAGAGGTGAAATTGTAAGACATTCAGATAAACCTAGAAAATTAACATTAAATAAGAAAAAATTTCCAAGTTCTAAACAATATTTATTAAATACAGGGACTGATAATTGGTTTGCGAAAGATAATTATAAAAATGTTTACGCTGTTAAATCAGATGACTTATTTATACCTAGTTTTAAACAAAAAGTTATTGATATTCGACCTAATGGTATTCAAGAAGTTTTTGATATTGAAGTAAATGAAAGTCATAATTTTTTGGCAAATGGAATTGTTACTCACAATTGTAGTTTATATCCTACTACAATGATAGCCTATAATTTCGATTATTCAACTTTAGTTCCGGATGATAGCAATATTCCAGATAGTAAATGTAATGTTATTAAATTCAGCGACCATTGGTCATGTGAACACGATCCCAAGGTAATTAAAGTAAACGAAATAAATAAACAAATCGACAAGCAAAATAAATATTTAAAAGAATTAAGAGCAGAAAGAGATAAGAAATGTAATAAATTATCTAGAGATGAGTTTGTTAAAGAAATTGCTAAAAAATTAGAAGAATTAAAACCTCTTAAAGAAGAACGTGCTAAAATCAAGAAAACGATTTTAAAGAAATCGTTATGTGGCGAAAGATATTATAGATTTTATAAAGAAGAAAAAGGAGTTGTTCCAACTATTTTACAAAATCTTTTAGATGCACGTAAAAATACAAGAGTAGAAATCAAGAAAAACAAAAAAGAAATAGAAGAACTTATGAAAAATTTAACAGAAGAAAACAAGATTAGGATAAATGATTTAAAGATATTAAATGGAGTTTTAGACAAAAGACAATTAGCATATAAAGTAAGTTGTAATAGCGCATACGGAGCTTATGGAGTCCAAAAAGGTTATTTACCATTCATGCCTGGTGCAATGGCTACCACATATATGGGTAGAACAAATATTGAAATAGTTGCAAAAACGATTCAGGAAAAATACGGGGGAGTTCTGGTGTACGGTGATACCGATAGTAATTACATTACTTTTCCCCATATTACAACTGCACATGAATCTTGGAATTATGCAGAAAAAGTTGCAGAAGAAGTATCAGAATTATTTCCAAAACCAATTTCTCTTGCTTTTGAAGAAGCAATTTATTGGCAATTTTTAATTTTAAGTAAGAAACGTTATATGTATAAATCATGTGGAAAAGATGGTGTAGTTAACCAAAAGATTGGGAAAAAAGGAGTATTACTTGCAAGGAGGGACAACGCGGTTCTGGTCAGAACTCTATATGAACAGGTCATTGATAAAGTATTTGATAAAGTTAATAGAGATGAAGTAATCTATTTTATACTTCAAGAAATTAATAAAATATTCAGCCATTCTGTCGATTATAAAAATTTTGTAGTTACTAAAGCTGTTGGTGATACTGGTGGATTTAGTGAAAAATCAAAAGAATCTCAATATGTTATTCCGTTTAAAGATGAAAAAGGACGTATTAAAGGTAAAATTGGTACTTATACAGTCCCACTTCTTTCAGAAAATCCAAAAGAACGTGAATCACAATTGAAAAAGAAAAATGCAACAACAGCAAAAGAATTTTATGAAAAATGTTTACCAGCTCAAGTTGTTCTTGCAGAAAAGATTAAAAGAAGAGGAGGTAGAGTAGAAAATGGAGCTCGATTAGAATATTTAATTGTAGAAAGTAGCGAAGGTCATAAAGGAAAACAATATGAGAAGATAGAGGATTTTGATTATTTTAAACTACATAGTCATATTATAAAGGTAGATTATTTCTATTATTTAGAAGTGATGATTAATCCACTTGATGAGGTTTTAAATGTAGTTTATGGAAAACATGATCCAGACTATCCATATCAGTTTGTTAAAAACTTTACACAACAACAGTTTGATTTCAGATATAAAGTAAGAGAAAAAGTAATTAATGAATTAAAATCGTTATTTCGACCAAAGTTATGGTTTGTAGTATGAAATGATAAATTTTTAAACTTAATAATAGTTTAAAAATTATTCTAAATTTAACGTGTATAACATATTTAATAAAATTTTAAAGGATCTAGAAAAAATCTACACCTTTTTAACAATGGGGTTTGCAAAACCAAAGGGGTTTAGTTTTCTAAATTGCTATTTAAAAAAATAAATTTATATACAAATGGAACTAATTAAACAAATTGATGAAACAATTTCATTTGATGAAAAAAATATTCGTGTAATAGGAACATATGATGATCCTTGGTTTGTTGCAAAAGATATTTGTCAAATTTTAGATATTAAAGATGTAAGTATGGCGTTAAATAAACTTTCTAATAATTGGAAGGGTACCAAAGTTATTGGTACCCTTGGAGGAAGTCAAGATATGAGGATAATTAACGAAGCAGGACTTTATAAACTAATAATGAGGTCAAATAAATCTATTGCAGAAAAATTCCAAGATGTAGTTTGTAAAGAAATTTTACCTTCGATAAGAAAAAAGGGTGAATTTAAACTTCAAAAAATATTAGATGAAAAAGACAAAGAATTACAAAGTAAAGATAAAAAAATTAAAAATTTAGAGAATAAGGTAGTAAGTAAACAAAATAGATTTCAATATACAGATAAAAATTGCATTTATATTTTATCAACTGATATTCATTTGAAAAATAGAACATATATATTTGGAAAAACTGTTGATTTAACTAATAGACTAGGTTCTTATAATAAAACAATTGAACATCACGTAATATATTCAAAAGGTTGTAAAAGTTTTGAACATATGAATGTTATTGAAAAAATGGTTTTATATAAACTAGATAAATACAGAGAATGCGCTAATCGAGATCGATTTATTTTACCAGAAGACAAAGATATTGAATTCTTTTTAGATGTAGTTGATGACGCTATTGAATGGTTCGATGATATTGATGATTATGTACATTCTTATACAGATGAAGAATTATTGTTAACAAACACAGAACTAAAGGAAAAATATTTACAAGATATAAAAGATAGAGAAGAGTTATTAAAAAATAACAAAAGTAAATCAGATAAAAATTACAGAGAAAATAACAAAGAACAAATATCAGAAGCTAATAAAAATTACAGAGAAAATAACAAAGAACAAATAGCAGAAGTAAAAAAAGATTATTATGATAATAATAAGACTAAAATATTAGAAAGCCAAAAAGATTATTATGAAACTAATAAGACTGAAATATTAGAAAGACAAAAAGAATATCATACAGTTAATAGAGAAATTATTAATGAAACTCGTAAAGTACTAAGAGAAGAAAATAAAGAAAAGATTAAGGCGCAAAAAAAAATTTACCGTGAAAAATATAAAGATGAAATAAATAGAAAACAAAAAGAAAAAAGACTTCAAAAAGAAAATGAACGTATTGAATGTGTATGTGGAATGAAACTAAAGTTATTGAGTAGTAAATCGAAAAAACATTTAAATTCGAAATTCCATCTAAAATATATTGAAAATCTTAAACTAAAAACTCTGTAGTAATATAAAAAATAATTATAACGAACCAAAATTATGATTTGTTGTCTTAAATAAAAATTTTAAACTTAATTTACGTTTAAAATTTTTAGAACTTCTTATTTATAGGAAATTTATGTACCAGGACCAATAATATTTCTATAAAATGTATTTGCAAAAATTTTACCAAATCTTGATAATGTTTCACCAGTATATGTAATACCATATGTTATCTTCTGACTTATTTTTGGAATTAAACCTGTTCTAGGAGACAAACTATTAATTATAGCTAACATTATTAAAATACTTGTGAGTAATATGAATATTGTTCCTAAATTATTGACAACTAAAAAACTTTTTATAAACGTTCCCATTCCAGTAAGAGTACTACTGAATGAATATGATAGAATAATACCGCCATACCATAATATATTTCCAATTATATAATATGAAAGGACAAATATATTTGTTATTCCTGAACCAATTAAATAGCCTATATTTGCGCTTATATTTCTAAAAAAATCATTGATATTAATTTGTGTAGGAAGTAATTTTGTAATTGTTGTTTTTAATTCGATAAATTGAGAAATTATTTCGTCTTTATTTGATATATAAGGCCAAAAACATATAACTACTAATAAAAATATTATTAAAGTAAACAATGTTTTATATATACTATTTTGTTCTGAATTATCAGATTTCATTTGAATATTTTGTTGTAAATTAGTTTTCATATTAGAAATCATTTGTAAATATTTCGAGTATGTTTTTTTATCCTTTATTTTTTCTAAATCAATTTTTATATTTTTATTTATTTTATCAGTAATATCATCTATATTTTGAACATCTTTAGGTTTGATAATAATGGGTTGCTCTATAGGAATAATAGATTGTTCTGTAGGAACAATTGTTTGATTTATAGGCTTGATAGTTTCAACTATAGGAATAATTGTTTGTTTAAGTGATTTTATGGTTTGTTTGCGTTTAGGTGTTTTTTGTTTTTTAAAATTTAACTTAAGCTTTACTTTTTTAGATTTTTTAGATTTTTTCTTTTTATTCATTTATTTATATGTATATATTTTTATTTAATATTGTATTTATACATCAACCTCTATCATTATAAAATTAATGAGTGCAATAATCTTGATCCATTTCTTTAGTTGGATCATATATTTTTAATTCTGCTGATTTTTTCAATAATGCGTCAAATATATCATTAAAATTTTTATCATGTCCTACTGTTGTACTTAAACAATGTGCAAGTTCATGTAAAAATACGAATAAAAGTATATTATTATCATAATATTCACCATTTTTATCTTTAAGACATAAAAACACTTTTTCTTTATTAATTGTATATGATTTTTCACCTTTAAAAACTGATATTTCATCAAAAAGTTCACGTTTATTTATAATATCTAAATAACCTTCATGTTTAATATCTTTAGAAAATAAGGGTTTTAGAAGTTCTTTTAATTCCGATAATTTTGGATCATCTTGAAGAGTATATTCTTCTATATTTGTTGTGATAACAACTAGTAGTCCAATTATAAATAAAACTAAGAACCCTGTTTTTATAGTATATTTTTTGATAAATGAAGACATAAGTATGAATATGCCTATAACAAATAATATTAAAATACATTTTCCGAAACTAATTTCCATATTTAATTAAGGTGTAGAAATTAAAAATTAAAAATTGAAATTTATTTTATACTATATATAAGTCTTTTAGATATGGAATTTATTGAAGATGATGAATATTTGCGAGAAAAGGGTGTAGAAGCCTTAAAAACATTTTTATCAAAAGAACAAAACGTTAAGACAATTGAAAAAAACGTATATGAAAATGGTAATCAAAAAAATTATCTTTTAAATATGTATGAAATTATTAATGATATCAATTCAAATATTAAGTTAAATACAATACTTTCAAATGTTAAAAACGGAAAATTAGATTGGAAATTTGATTATCTTAAAGATTATATCTATGAAGAACAAGAACAAGATAATTTTATTATAAAACCTTTTGAAGTTGAAGAAGGTGTTCTAGAATGCAAATGCGGATCAAAAAGAGTATATAGTTATGCGAAGCAAACTCGTGGGGGAGACGAGAGCACCAGCACTTTTGCTGAATGTATGCAGTGTAAGAAAAAGTGGGTTTATTCTGGTTGATTAGAAGATAATTAAATATATACAGAATTGAGAATAAAATCATTATATATAAATATAATGATTTTTAAGCACGAAATATAGTTATAAAATTATTTGAAAATTAAATAATAAAATTTGAATAATTTAAAAAAACATCAATTAAAATAAAAATGAATGATGTTATTAATGAACAAATAAAACAAATGTATGCAAAAGCTTTTTATGATATTATAGATGAAACTATAAATTCAGATAAACCTGATTATGATTGGATTGTTTCTTTATATACAGAAATTAAAGAAAGAATTATAAAATATATTAGAAAAGATTGTAAAGTATATAAACAAATTGATGATGATTTTGATATAAAACTCTTTAAACAAATGATTGAATATGATGTTTTTAATTATGAATCTTTACTTAAATTAATAAATAATACTTTTTATTGGATTAAACATCTTCAAGCACCTATTCGAGATGAGATGACTGAAGAAGCAAAACAAAGAATTTTAAATAGTCAACCAGAAAAAATGGTTTCTACATTTATAAAAGAAGTAAATACATGTTTAGATATTCTTGATGAAGATTTAATTAATTATATCAAAAAAGAAAAAGATGTATTATAATTAAAATTGATTTTTTAAACTCGATATCAATTTAAAATAAAAACAATATGTTTAAATTGATTGATGGTTTAATTTATTTTATATTTCCTATAATACAAATTATAGTTACAAATATATTTTCAAATGCATTAGATTGTAAAAATGCATTTATAAGAATAAATGTGTGGTTAAATATTGATGCTATACTTACTATTTTAACAGGAATAAACATATACTATTATATTGAACAAGATAGAAGAAATTTATGTGAAATTATAACTACTGTATTTTATTATGTATTTGGCTTTTTAAATATTCTATGGTTTATATTAGGAATAATAGATATTTTTAACAATTGTATTATGTATGAACCAAATGATGTAAAATTTTATCTTATTCTTTCTTTAGGAGGTGTTTGTTTTTTAATTTATAAAATATTTGTAGTTAAAAAACGCGATAGAAGACCATTATTAGATATAGATAATTTGTAAATACATCAGATATTAAAAATTGAATTCTTAAAATCTAAGTTTTTAACCTTTAATATCCATTTTGATGTAAATTTACATCATAAAAATTTTCTTAACCTTAATTTTAGGTTAAGAAAAAATGTAATTTTTAAATTAGTTATAATTTAAAAACTACGCAATCATGTCTGCTTTTATAGTTGGATAAAATGAATAATCAATAATTTTAAAATCGGTATATGAAAGTTTTTCAATATCTTCTAATTCTTTCATTTCTGGTAATTCTATTTTTGGAAATATATAAGGTATTCTTGATAATTGTTCTTTTACAGAATCTTTATGATTTCCATAAATATGAGCATCTCCTAAAGAAAGATTAAAATATCTTGGAGTTAATCGAGTTAATTTTGCGATTATATGCAGTAGTAAAGAACTTGAGGCTATATTAAATGGTAAACCTAAAAATAAATCGGAACTACGATTATAACAGAACATATCTAAAAATTCATTTTGAACATAGAACTGAATAGTAATACTATGACACGGATATAATACACCTAAATGTGCTTGTGCTGGATTATATACTGTTAATAATATTCTTCTAGAAGTTGGGTTTAATCTTATTTCTTTTATTACATTTTGCAATTGATCTATTCCAGAATCTAATGTAAGTTCAGAATTAAAATATCTCCATTGATAACCATACATTGGACCCATTTCTCCTTCTTTTCTATCTTTAAAACCATTTGCATCTAAAAACTCACGTGAAGTATTACCTTTCCAAATATTAATATTTTTTTCTTCTAGTTTCTTACTATCTGTTTCTCCTCTTATAAAAAAGAGTAATTCTTCAATAATACCTTTTGTAAACATTTTCTTTGTTGTTAAAAGAGGAAAACCATCTCGTAAATCAAATTTTAGATGTCTACAAAAATCTGAAATAACTTCACCGTTTCTTCCAATACGTCTTTCTCCATTTTTCAAAACATCTTCAATAAGATTTAAATATTGTTTTTCGCCATATTTTTTATAAATCATTTCATAATGTGTAAAAGATTCATATTTGTCTTTTTTTATAATATAAAAATCTTTTAATAAATCAAGATTAAAATATGTATCACAATCATATTCTTGGTTAATAAAAGAAATATGAACTGTAATATTTTCTTTATATGTTTCAAAAACTTGTTTATATATTTCTCCACCTCCAATAATAAATATTTTCTTTCCAAAATTAATAACTTCTTTAATAGCTTTGTCTAATGATGTAAAAATCCAAGCCATATTTTTGTCGGTATTTAATGTTTTAGAATTTCTCGATATACAAAAAATACTACGGTCTGAAAGAGAAGGTAGAGTTTCAATTGTTTTTCTTCCTCCAATTATAGAGGTATTCATTGTTTTTTCTTTAAATATTTTTAATTCTTCAGGGATATTCCAAGGTAATTTTCCATTTTTTCCAATACCACCATTTTTATCAACAGCCAAAATAACGTGTATCATTTTAAATTTAAAATATAAATATTAATTTATAAATCAATTTTAGATTTTCTTTTAGATCTGCTTTTAGATCTTCTTTTAGATTTGCTTTTAGATTTGCTTTTAGATTTGCTTTTAGATCTTCTTTTAGATTTGCTTTTAGATCTTCTTTTAGATTTTCCATCTGTTTTTTCATCTATTAATTTAATTTTTTTAATAGAGTCTTCTTCTGTTTCTTCTATTTCTTCTCTTTTTCGTGTTTTAGATTCTCTATTAATTTCAAAACATGCATTTAATTTACTTAAATATTTTTCATCTGTTTTAATATATTGATTTATATCATTATATAATTTGTCTTCATCATCATATATAACTTTCTTATAATTATATATATCATACCCAGAAATTTTACAAAAATTATAAATTTTATCTTGTAATTCTGGATAATTAAATAATGATATATATAAAGTATATAATTCAGAGATAGGATGGCAATTTAAATCAAATTCTATAAAACTTGGATCAATCATAACTAAACAATATTTATTATCTATTTTTTTATATCCAATATTCATAGCTGTAAAATCATTATGTCTTATATTATTTTCACACATAGATTTTAATAGAAAAAGTATTGAATTAAATAATTCATTAATTTCTTCTTCTGTTAAAATATGTTCTTTTAAAAGCTGTATTAAATCACCATCTAATTTTTCCATAACAATTCCAAATTCTTCTACATCATTGATTATTATATTTTTTATTCCAATATATTCAACTGTTATATCCGGTAATATATTATTAAATTCTTCAATAAGGGTTGAATCTTCGAGTGTTATTTTATATTTATCATATCCACCTTCATATTCATCAGGATATGTATCATTAAATATTTTTATTGCAAATTTTTCCATTTTACCTTTTATTTCAATATCAATATCATAAACAGATGCAAATTGACCCTTTCCTAATATATCGCCTAATTTATAAGTATTTTTAAAATCTTTTGCTATATTTTCGAGGTCTGTTTTATAATTATGAAGTTCCATTTAATTTATAATTAAATATTAAATTAAATATTTAATTAAATATTTAATTTAATTTATAATTAAATATTTAATTAAGTTAAATGACAATATGTACAAAAGATGTTGAAACCTCAGATTTAAATATTATATATTATGTAAATGATATTTATGTAAGAACAAACTGTATACTTAGACAATTTATGAATACAAAAGATATATTTGAGGCAAATGAAATTGTAGATGGTATGTATTTGGGTAATATAAATTCAGCTTATGATATTGAAAAACTTAAAGAAATTGGTATTACACATATTATTTCGGTTTTAGCAGGTTTTATTCCCCCATATCCTAATGATTTTAAATATTTACAGTTAAATGCTCTTGATACAATAAATACAAATCTTTTTGAAGAATTTGACATAACAAATCAGTTTATAAATGAAGCTTTTGAAGATAAAAATAATAAAATTTTAATACATTGTATGGCTGGTAGATCACGTAGTGCTACTATTCTTTCAGCATATATGATAAAAACATTTGGATTTAAAACTGAAAACACTTTAAATGCTTTACGAAATAAAAGACCAATAGTAGAACCTAATACTTATTTTGTTAAACAATTAAATAACTATTATGATAAATTATATAATAATTCAAATGAAAATAATTAGATAATAATTATAAAATAGTAAAAGGTCTATTTTCTCTTTCTTCTTCTCTGAAAATTTTAAGAATTCTATATTCTGGATGTGTAAAAGTTCTCCAACGATCATAAATATAATCTTTAAATTTTTCACAACAATTTTTAGGTTTATCTTCAACTTCTTCATCTAATTGAACAGATTCATATAGATAACTTTTTAACATTTCTTATTAATTTACAATAATATAAAAATAATTTAAAATTTAAAGTATATACATACTTTAAATTTGTGTTTTTATTTTTTATTTTTATTTTTATTACTATAATATGTTGTAATTTTTGCAGCGTCTAATATACTTTTGGCAGGCATAGGCGGCGGACGTTGCGGTAAAGATGAATTGATTGTGTCTGTCATATATTCTTCTCCAGTTTTTAACATATTTATTGTTTTTTCTCCTAAATTATCTGGTAATGGTATCTGAACAAAATCTGGATTTCCGGTTCGTGATTTTTGAGCATTAGAAAATTCTGTTCCAAAATTTGCTGCGGTACTTATCCCAGTATTTACTCCAGTTTTTAATATATTTATTGTTTTTTCTCCTAAATTATCTGGTAATGGTATCTGAACAAAATCTGGATTTCCGGTTCGTGATTTTTGAGCATTAGAAAATTCTGTTCCAAAATTTGTTCCAAAATTTGTTGCAGTACTTACTCCAGTATTTAACATATTTACTGTTTTTTCGCCTAATTTATCTGGAACTGGTATCTGAACAAAATCTGGATTTCCAGTTCGGGATTTTTGAGCATTAGAAAAATCTGTTCCAAAATTTTTTGCAGTACTCACTGATTTATCAAAAACATTAGAGAACATTGATTTTTCTGGAAGAGTATTATTTTTAGGTTTAAATAAATATTTATAAACATCACCTCCAAAATAATAAGCACCTAAAGACATTAAAGCTAATACACCAGCACTTGCAACCCAAACTCTCCAATCTTTACTCATAGAATAAGTTAGATCTTGTTTTTTAATTGCAAGTTTAATTTCTTCTTCATTATTATTAAATTTATTTGCTACATAATTAATTCTATTATTAATTGAATCATCTAATTCAAATAACGCAAGACATTGGCTTGTAGATAATTTTTCGATTTCTTCATAATATTTAATATCTTCTTGTTTAATAGTTTTAAGAGATTTAAGTTTATTTATAGATAATACAGATATATGTTCGTCATTTAAACATTTTAATAATTTATTTAACAATCTTTTACCTTTATACAATTTACATCGTAATGAGTTTTCTGTTATGCTTAATTTTTCATAATATGTATTAAAAATCTTATGTGTAATTATCTTATTTGGAAATTTTTTAATTAAATTTTTAACAAGTTCTTCACAATTACAATATCTAATGTTATCAGATTTTTTTTTTAAACCATCTTGTCTTCTACTTCTTCTCTTACTTCTTCTCTTACTTCTTCTACTTCTTCTACTTCTTCTACTTCTTCTACTTCTCTTACTTCTCTTACTTCTCTTACTTCTCTTACTTCTCTTACTTCTCTTACTTCTCTTACTTCTCTTACTTCTCTTACTTCTCTTACTTCTCTTACTTCTCTTACTTCTCTTACTTCTACTTCTTCTTCTACTTCTCTTACTTCTACTTCTTCTACTTCTCTTTTTAATTCTTGATTTTATAATACTTTTGTTTGATTTTTTTCGTAAAGATTTTATAGATATTTTATTTGTAGTAATCATTTTATTATATATAATATAATAATTTTTACTTTACGTTATATACATGATAAAAATTACATATTAACAAAATTATCGAATTATCACCTTTAGTCTCAAAAAATGATGTAAATTTACATCATAAATATTTTATTAATCTGTATTTTAGAATAAGAAAAAATATGAAGATTAAAGGTGATAATTCTATAGAATCAAGAATAATAATAATATTATTCTTGAAATATAGTTATGTTCATTTTTTTATTTTTTATTTTTATAAAATGTTAATTTTATATTGTATTTACATATCAATATTATTTTTTCTTCTTAAAGCTGTAAATTTAACTAAAAAATAATATATTGTTATAATATAAAGAATGAGTTTAAACCTACTTAATTTAAATTATATACATTTGACTTGTAATATTGGGTCATGTAGTCCATTTTGTAATTCTGAAAATAACATTGTTAAAATTGAGAAGGATATAATTTTAAAAAGTGTTAATAAAGAAGAAATAGAAGATTATATTCTACAAGTAGAAAAAATAACATCAATACTTATAAATAAAGAATATACTGTAATAGAAAGTTCAGATATTCCATTCTTAGGTTTAAATACTGAAATTATTAAAGGTAAAAAATTAAATGAAATAATGCCTTCTGCTTTATATTTATTTTATAATGATATTATTATCATAACGTTATTAGAAAAAAACGAATACAAAACGCAGATAGATATAAATAATACAATATATGAAACGATTTTTTTACCAATAAAATGTCTAAACAATATATATGGGATATATATTATACAAATACCATATAGCAAAATTAAAAGAATAAAATCAGACGACGATATTAACCTCTAATCTCCATTTTATTATAAATTTACGTCATAAAAATTTTCTTAACCTTAATTTTAGGTTAAGAAAAAATACAAACAGAAATCCGGAGATTAGAGGTTGAGTTATTCTTTTAATATTTTTTGTAATCTATATAATGTAAGTTTGTTCTCAGTTATATTTACTTTTTCTAAAATTTTTGCAAAACTTAAACCTTTATTTCTCAATTCTTTTACTAAAATTTCCATTTCATTATTAGTTTTTGGTGAATTTACTGTTGTATCTAAATGAATACCATTTGTTGTTTGTTTATATCCTTTAATATTAATTTCATCTGAATGTATTTTATTATGACATTTTTCACAAACATTAATTAAATTATGTTTAATATTTTTATGAAATTGTTTATCTTCAAATATATCCTTTGAATTTGCATATTGTTGTTCTGTTATATGATGTATTTCTTCTGTTTTTTCTCCACAAATATCACATATATCCATAAAAACAAGACTGTTATATGTACTTTTTTTTATATTTACTATATTATTTTGAATACCTGTATAATCTTTTCTAACTTTTTCAGCAAATAATATAAATTCAGGTGGTAAATCTAATGATTTAGCAATTTCTAACCCATACATTGTATCACCATTACCATCTTTTAAAATTCTATCAAATACTAAACAATTTTTATCTTTATCAAAATGAGCTGATAAATGTTTTACAAATACATTTTTAAGATTTTTAACACAATCTAGATCGCATAATTCGTGAATATGTGTTGCAAATATAAAAGATGTTCCAATATTTGAAAGATAATTTACACCACTTGAGACTAAAGATAAAGCAGAAAGTTGTTCACTTCCTGAACATAATTCATCTCCTATTACTAAAGATGTATTAGTACTTCTTTTTAAAATAGTACGAAGTTCATTAATTTCAGTTACAAAAGTAGATTGACCTTTTAATATATTATCTCCAGATGGAATTCTACTAAAAATATGTGTATATGGTGAATATTCAAATGATTTAGAAGCAACATACAAACCTGCTTGAGCAAGTAATAAATTTATTCCTACTGATTTCATTAATGAACTTTTACCAATTGAATTTATACCATACAATAGCATTCCTTTTTTATTTTCTGTCCCAATTTCTATATCATTGGTAATATATTGTACATCAGTTTGAATTTTTTCAATTAATATATGTCTTAAACCAATTGCTTTGATAAAAGATTTTTTTTCAGTATTTATAATAGGTTTAACATAGCAATTTTCACTTGCATTTTTAGCATTACATGAAAAGAAATCTATTTTACAAATAAAATCATTCAAACTTGAAAACATATCTCCGTATTCATTATATAAAAATTCTAATTCTTCAATATAAAATTTAATAATATTTTCTTTAAATTCATTTTGTAATTCAATAAGTTTAATTTGATTAGTGTCCATATCTGTGAACCTAATTTTTAAATTTGCGGTGTTAGAAGAAGAAAAAGGCTTAGCAGAAATATCTTTTAAAGTTAAGTTACAATTTTCTTTCAGATTTTTTTCAACTAATTCAGATCTTTTTTTATCTTTAATCATATTTTCGTATCTATTTTTTGTTACACATATATATCGTGTAGATTTATCTTTTCCTTTACTTTTTGATATTTCTAACTTAAATTCTGTATTATTTTCATTTCCTTCATTCAAAGCTAAACAAACATTTTCAAATATATTTTCTAATATTCCAATATCATTTTGCATTTTATCTAAAGATATGTATACTCCTTTTTTAAAAATATTTTTATTAATCTGAGATGTATTTACTTTTTCAATTTCATCAAAGTTAAACTTATTTTCTAATTCATTTATAAAATCAATTAGTTTATCTTGATTTGGAAGTGTTAAAAAATTATTAGAACCATTTTTTAAGATTTCGTTTACTAATGACAAAACAGCATTCATAGATTTATATATTGATATAATTTGCGGAGGTTGGAGTGTTTTTGTTATAATAATTTTAAATAACCTTTCTACGTCTGATATATTAGATAATAATTTTCTACATATATCATAAAAATCTTTCTGCATAAAATAGTCACACATATCATATCTTTGTTGTATATAAACAGGATTTATTAAAGGATTTAATAATGATTGTTTAAAATATCTTTTACCCATAGAAGTTTTACAATCATTTAAAAGATTTAAAATAGAAGATGTTTTTATAGTATTATTAGATGTAATATTTAAATTTTCAAGAACATTATTCACTAAACACATATATTTTTCATTTTCAATAAAGACAGGTTTAACTAACCCTTTTAATATTTTTTCGTTATGTTCATATATAAATTGTAACAGATATGTATAACAAATTATTGATAATGGATGAGATTCTAAATCAAGATATTCAATTACAGATAACATATTTGTATTCTTAAAAACTTTTTTAAGAACTGTCGATTGGTATGATAGTTTAAAATACACATCAGGTATTAAAGAATCTATTTTATTATGAATACAGGTAACTGGAATTTTATATATATATTCATTGAGAATTTTTAATATTTTTTCTTCTGTTTTTGTCTTTATATCTGTAAAAATAACAATTTCAGATGGTTTATTCGTTGAAATTAATTTTGAAATATCTTCAAGATTTAATTGTGAATCGAGTTCGGATGTTTCAAAAATATAAGAATTATTTGTATTAACATCAATATAACAAACAGATGCAATTATAAATTTATTAGTTTTATTAGTTCCAATAGAAAAATATATACACATTAAATAGTTATTTTCTACAGAATTATTTATTTCTCTTGTTGCGGGAGAAATTACTTGTGTGATTTCTCTTTTTGGATCTGGGGCAGGAGTTACTTGTTCTATTTTAATAACAGTATAACCATTATTAACAAGAATATCAATATATTTATCAACAACATATAAAGGAATACCTGCCATTTTTGGATTTTTTCTGCTTATTTCAGATATTGATTTATTTTTTTTAGTTGATTGAATCTCTAATAATTCACATATTTTATCGACATCTGGACCTTCTATATTTGTACCATATAATTCAAAAAAACTACCAACTTGCATTAAAACAATACGAAGGTCAATTTCTTTATATTTATTATAACATTCAATATAATCATCTATTAGCATTTAAAATACTTTATATATATAATATTTGTTTTTAAATAGCAATTATAGTTTAATTATATTTTTAAACTATTAACAGTTTAAAAATTACTTAAATTTAAAATAAGATTAAATCTTGTTTATTAATCTTCGTCATCTTCATCATCATCATCTTCGTCTACTTTTTCTATTTCTGATATTATTGATTTTTGATCGTCTGATATTGAATATGAATTATTATTTTTATCATTTTTATCATTTTTATCATTTTTATCATTTTTCTTATCTAATTCATATGCTGAAGATAATAATATAACAAGACAAATAGAAATAATACCTATAAAACTTGTTATAGCTTCTGTATAATTTTTTAAATAATAAATTAGAATATCTTTAATTGATACATATATAAATTTACTACTTGTACTAACTATTATGTAAATTAGTTTGCTAATACCTTCAAATATTTTTAAAAATGCAGTGCCAGCCATTATTCTTAATAAATTGAGTAAGAATTTAATAATTGCTAGCACTATATCAATTATAGTTTTAGGAATTAAATTAATCAATAATAAGACAGCTATTGAATATACAGTTAATTTACAAAAATAACTTAAATTTGTATTGGAAAAATTTAAACTATTATCTAATTTAATACCAATATCATATAATTTTTTACCTAATTTATCAATAAGAATTTTCAATTTATTTATAATAGATTGTTCTTTTTGACTTATATCTTTGCTTCTTATTTTTTGTGTTGATAAAGGTGATTTTAGTAATATATTTGCAGCATTATTTATAACTTTATTAACTTTTTGTATTTTATCTTCATCTATATCTTTATCATGAGATATATACTTAAGAATATTACTTTTTTTATCTAAAGATAAGCTTTTATATTTCTTTTTTTGCTGTGATTTATTAGATTTATTTTTACCTTTTTTTCCATCCATTTAATTATATACAAATAAAAAAATTTTTTATTATTAACTTAGAATCGCTATTCTAATACTTTTATAATCTAGTCTGTAAATTTACATCATAAAAATTTTCTTAACCTTAATTTTAGATTAAGAAAAATAAAAGATCAAAATCTGGATACTAAAGATTATTGTTAAATATAAAAATATATATAAATATTTTTAAATTATTTTAACCTTTAGTCTCCATTTTGATGTAAATTTACGTCATAAAAAATTTCTTAACCTCAATTTTAGGTTAATAAAAAATGTAATCAAAAATCTGGAAACTAGAGGTTAATGCTATTTTATTAATTTTTTATAATAAGAAAAAATTGATTGTTTAAAAGAGTAAATAGTAAAATAATAAAATGAATAAATTTATATGCATATATTGTTTAGAACATTTTAAAAATTCAAATTTATTATTAAAACACCAAAAAACATCTAAACATTGTATTAATTATTCAAAAGTATTATTTGTATGTGAAAATTGCAATTTTACAACTAAAGGTATAAAAAATATCGATAAACATATAAATGAAAATAACTGTAAAAATAACCAAGAAACTAATTTAATTTTTTCTGATGATGAAAATGAATATATTTTCGAAAATAGCGATGAAGAAAATACAAATATAAATATCGAAGAAGAAATAACACTTCAAAATCAAATAATTAAATTAGAAACAGAATTAAAAAAAGAAAAGATAAAAACCAATATTTATATTGAAATAATAGATAAATTTAAAAATAATGGTTTCAATACAAATACACCACAAATAAACATAGATATACCGCAAATAAATACAGATATAAGTTATAAAAATATTCAAGAAAATAGTCCTTGTAATTCGGATAGTAAATCGGTAGAAGATTCTGATTCAAAAAATATATATAAAAATTATAAAACTCTTAAAAATAACCAAATAGATAACAATAAAGTAGAAAATATAGGAAATAAAATAGAAGATATAGAAAAACATATAAAAGAAATTGATTATAAATACTATTGTATGAGACATAATTTTGGAAATATTGAACAATGTAAAATGAAACTAAAACAAGAATTCGATTATATAAGAGATAATCGTAATTATAATAAAAATTTAGAAAATATAAAAAATATAAGACGTTCTCTAATTGGTTCAATGCCTATTGATGATTATATAAGCTTAGTAGAAGAACATGATAAGCTTCTTTATTCTATATTAGAACTTAAAGGTCATCAAATTAAGAAAATACCAAGTATAATTTTTAAGTCATTAAATACACTAGATATGAGATTCATTCATTATGAAACTTATTATGACAGAAATTTAGATACAGATGAATATTCAAAATTAAAAACAGCTTTAGAAATATTTAAAAAATGTAGTTTAGCTTATTATTCTCCTTTTGTATTTGATGATTTTATTAAAAGATTTTTTAACTATGGAACTATATTAACACCTTTAAAAACATGTATTGAATATTATCTTTTTAATAGATATGGATTTAATAGTATTATTTATGTACCATTAAAACAATCATCATCTGAAGATCCATTTAGTTTTTATATTTTAGAAAGTATTTCAAAGGATAAAAAATATTGGAAAATGGATTGTAGATTATTTGAATTAACAGAAAATATTATAAATAGTTTGAAACAGTATTTTGTAGGTGTATTTCGTAAAATTTATCAAACTGTTTATAAAGACAATGATTATAGAGACTGTTATTTAAAACTAATTTTATTTTCAACTGACTGTCATCAGTTACTCCAAAATTTATTTTTGTTAAACAATAAAAAACTATTATGTAATTATATTAGAGAACTTGTAAAAGATAGATCGACATATTTACCAACTATAAATGATAAATTTAATTTGTATGGAGATGATGTTATAATAAAAAAAAGAATACTTAAAGATAAAGAAAATGATATTGTTGATTTGATAAAATTATTATTTGACAATATTACTTCTGAACAAGCTATTGATTTATATAGAAATAATTTTTAATTAAGACTGTTTTAAAATTGAATATTGTATTTAATTCTTTACTTAAATCGTAAGTATGACATATAATATGATAATTGAATATAACCATAAATCAGGATATAACTATAAATCAGAATATTCATATATTATTTTAGTTTGGATTATCATCTTTATTTTGTTTTTAATTAGAGAGATATATATATTATACAAACGTTTAACGTATAAAGTAAGTTTGAAGACAAATGAATTTAATTTAAATAGTAAATTAGCTCTTGTCGCAATTCCCTATTCAGAAAAATCTTTTGTTATCAGAGGAGATACTAAAAAATACAAAGATAAATTAAAAGCATTAGGAGGGAGATGGAATAGGAAATTATTAAATGGACCAGGATGGATTTTCTCAAACAAAAAGAAAAGTTCAGAACTCTTAAAATTAATACAAACAAGCAAAACTGATTGATTTAATTATAAAATTGAATTTCTAATAATTATATTATTAGAAATATCAGATGACTAAAATGGAAATTATAGATTATTCAGAAAATTCTTTTGTAGTAAGAGGAGATACAAAAACATATAAAGATAATTTAAAAGAATTAGGTGGAAAATGGAATGCAAATTTAAGAGATGGTGCTGGTTGGGTTTTTTCAAATAAACATAAAACTAAAGTTGAAGAATTCACTAGTAAACAAATTTCTGATGAAAATGAAAAAAACGAAGAAGTTCCTCTTAGTTTATGGGAATATTCAGAAAAATCATTTGTTATCAGAGGTGATACTAAAAAATATAAAGATACTCTAAAAGAATTAGGAGGTAAATGGAATTCAAATTTAAAGGATGGTGCTGGTTGGATTTTTCCAAATACAAAAAGAAATGATGTTGATGAATGGTTAAGTCATTTATAATCTATATTTTTGCATAGTATTTTATTACTTATTAGTAATAAAATTAAATTTAAACATATTTTTATAGATTTAATTGAATCATTTTTTTACATCCTTGACGATGGTACAAATATTCTATTGTATCAAGGGGTGTATAATATATTCAATATTTATGATCAGATTCGTTAATATATGTTTATACGCATGTAGTATATTATTTATAAGTTGTTCGATATAAAGCTGTAATAAAACATTTAATAAAATTTGAAAATCTACAGATACTAGAGCACACAGATATGATATTTCATCGCTAAGTATTGCAAAAATTTTGATTTTATTTTAGTTGAAATTTATTTATATTTTTATAAATAAAAAGATGTTAGGAAAATATTCAATGTTCGAATTATTTAAAGCTTATAATGATCATAAAGATCTAATTCATGCATATTATGCAGGAAAATCAATAGAAGGATTTAATAATGATACAAGAATATCTATTGAAACTTCGAAAATTTTAGGTTTAGAAATTGGTGTATTTGTAGTCGTATGTATCATAGCAATTATCATATGGTTTGTGGCTTTGGCTACTTTAATATATTATCAAAATACAATGCCTGTATGGGCTATTGTTATTAGTTGGCTATGTTTATTAACAGGATTTGGGGGTCCTATTATTACTCTTATATTAGTTTTTGTTACTAAAAATACAGTAGAATATAGATCATTATTACAATCAGTTCGTGAATTAGAAACAACTAAACCAGCTGGAACAACTGGAACAACTGAAACAACAACTGGTACAATTAAAAAAAATATTTAATTTAAAGATTTAAATTATAAAGTAACTATGGTAAAAATTTATTATACACCTACTAGCTGCGGAGCTAGTTCTTTTATTTGTGCTTATTTATCTGGGTTAAAATATGATTGCGAAGTTGTTGATCTTGCTACTCATAAAACTGAATCTGGTATTGATTTTTATTCAATCAATTACAAAGGAAATGTTCCAACTATAATTCTAGATGATGGAACTGTTTTAAATGAAAATATATCTTGTTTAGAATATATTGCAGATCAAGCAGAAAAGAAAGGTTTTTATTTAGCACCTTCAAATGGTACTAATGAAAGATATGTTTTACGTCAAATATTATCTTTTCTTGCAACGGAATTGCATCCAACATTAGGTTTATTCTTTCATAAAAGTGGATCACAAAATGCAGAAATAAAAAATTTTATAGTGAGTATTTTAGATAAAAAAATGAAATATTTACAAACACATATATTAACTGTTGAAAAAAATTATATTTATGGTGATAAATTTACTATTGCTGATGCATATTTACATATAATATTAAGTTGGTTTGGATATGTTGGTTTAGATTTATCTAAATATCCTATAGCACAAAAATATAAGGATTTTATTTTTGATATTCCTGAAATTAAAAAAGCAAGACAAAGAATGGCAACTATACCGTCAACTATAGTATAATTTTAAACTAATTAGTTTAAAATTATAGATTATATTAAAATTGAAATAAATATTTAAAAATTTAACATTATTATTAAAATGGAAAAAATATGTCAAAGAATAAACTGTATTAAACCAGCAATATATAGAGGTAAATATTGCGAAGATCATAAAACAACTAAACCCAAAATTAGTAAAATAAATGCTATAGTACAAGAAAGAATAAAAGAATTTGAAGAAATAGAAAGACAAACAGAATATAAACAAAAACTTGATGAAGAACGTGCAATACGTAAAGAACAAGATGATGAATATGAATTGACTCGTAAATTAGATATAGAACGTCTTGAAGGAGAAGAAATTAAAAAAATTATGGAAATGTCAAGAATTGATTATTATACAGAATTGAAAAAAAAAATTGATACAGAAGATATAGATGAAGAAAATTGTTTTTTAATTCGAATACAATTTCCTAATGGAAATAAATTAATTAAAAAAATTAATAGAGGCTCAACCTTAAAGAATGTAAGAAATTATATTGAATTATATAAATATGAAAATAATATCAATATATCAAATTATGATTTAATAGCTAATTTTCCTTATAAAAGATATACTATAAAAGAGAATGATATAGATATATCTGAAATATCAGATCAAAAACAATTTATATTATATTTACAAAATTTAGATAATTAAAGTAATTTAAAGGTTTATTTTAGTATTTTTAAAATGAATATAAATGAATCATTAAATATATTTATTAAAGAGTATTATACTTATTGTTTAAAATTGGTAAATGACCCATACTATGGAAGTATATTACAAAATAGTAAAGAAACTCTTGTTTTATATTTTAATGAGAATGAAAGAATTCATGACATTTTTAGTCAAATATTTATATCTTTTATAAAAAAGATGGAATTATCATATGAACACTATAAATTTATAATTGAAGAAAAAGATGATATCAATGCATATATATTATTTTTAATATTAAAACATCAATAAGTTTTTTAAATTTTAATACAATTTAAAAAATTATCTATAATTTGTTAGTACATTGAGGATATTTTTTCTTTATTTGCGAGTAAGCAACAGCTTTAGCTTGTGAAGGAGATTTATATCTACCTAGTTTATATTCATTAATATTGATAGCAATTTTTTTTGATAAACGAGATCTACATTTAGATACTCTTTTTTTACTTCTTCTACGACTTTTACTTTTTTTGCGACTACTCCTTCTACGACTTTTAAGATATCTTATCATTTTATTTATAATAAATAAAATTTATTATTAATAAATAATGTATAACAAAAAAAATTTAGCTGTTTGTGTTTTATATTCAGAAAGAATAAAAGGTATTGTTTATTTTGAAGAAATATATAATAAATCAAACAATAAATTAGTAACAAAAATTTATGGATTTGTAAAAGGTTTAACTCCGTTTCAAAAACATGGAATACATATACATAAATATGGCGATTTAACAGATGGGTGTAATTCATTATGTGAACATTATAATCCTTTTAATCTAGATCATGGTGGGCGATTGTCTAAAGAAAGACATGTTGGAGATTTAGGAAATTTAGAAGGTGATAAAGATGGTAATTGTGAATTTATTTTTTATGATAAATTAGTTAAGTTAAGAGGAAAATATTCAGTTATTGGTAGAAGTTTAATTATACATGAAGATGAAGATGATTTGGGTTTAGGACATTTACCAGATTCTTTAACAACAGGAAATTCGGGAAAAAGAATAGCTTGTGGTATTATAGGTTTTGCAAAACCAATTTAACCTTTAGTCTGTAAATTTACATCATAAATGTTTTCTTAACCTAAAATACAGGTTAAGAAAAAATATAATCAAAAATTTAGAGGCTAATTATATTGCACTTGATAAATTAAGTGTAAAAGAATTATATATTGGAAGTGTACCATTTATCATTATTTTATATAATAATGTATCTTTAAAACTTAAAAAGAAAGAGTTTAAAGTTTTTTCAATTTGATAAGCAATATTTTTAAGTTCATCTTTACTTAATTCTATTATTAAAAAATTAATAATTTTATCAAATTCTTCAAAACAATTTTTTACATTAAGACAATATAATTTTAAAAGATTAAATAAAATATGCGATTGATCTTCTAGTGCTATTGAAAATAAAGAATCTTTATCAAACTTCTCATCTTTCATTTTAGTATAACATTCGTCAGGAAAAGGATATAAAATTCGTCTACCCCAACCTTTTTTGGATATTCCTAACATTGTATATAAATTATTTGCTTCTCCTTCTTTTATTAAAGTTAAACCATATTTATTAATAATAGTTTCTATTATATTTTTAGCATAATTTCCGGCTGAAAAACTAAATGATATTAAAGTATGTAAAGTTGCAGAATCAATTAAACTTAATAGATTTAATAATTCATTTGGTTTGATCGTAGTCTTCTTTCCACTTTGAATTTCGGTTATTATTTGAATAAAATTAATATTTACAAAATTTGTACTAATAAAGGTTAAAACACTAGTATAACCTAAACTAGTGTTACAAATATCAATAATATTTTTGTCAATAATAACGCCACGTCCATTTTGATTCAGTTTTAAATTAAGTATAGCATTTGTAAATAATTTTTTATATTTATCAGGTGTCGAAAAATAATAGGCTATCAAAGAAATAGAATCAGCTTTAGCTTCACCATCATATTTTAGTTTGTTTCTAGATCTTGATTTAATTTTTGTTTTTGATCGTCTATTTGATCGTCTATTTGATCGTCTATTTGATCGTCTATTCGACCTTGTTTTTCTTTTATTCTTTCTTTTTATAATAGAGTTTAATATGTTATACATTTTATTAATTAAAATATTTTTTATTTTAATTATCATTATCATTTAGTTATTGTTTAGTAACCTAAAAAATATTTTATATACGTATAAATTCTTGTGAATATAGTGCTATTATCACTTCCAATTTCATTCCATTCTATAATTGAATATGTATCTCCCATAGATAAATTACAACTTGAACAAATAGGTCTTAAATTTTCAATATTTGCTTTACCATGTTTACTTTCAGGTATTATATGACCTGCATGAAAATTTGTAACTGATATTATATTTTTACACCATATTATATAACATTTATGTTCATAACATTTACCAAAATATTGTAACCATGTTTGATCTCTAATTGCTTTTCTAATTTGTTTCTTTTTATATTTACGTTTATGTTTATTTTCATGATTATTATTTTGTTGATTAATCATAATATCTTTAATTTATAGTACTTAGATTTTTAAATTAAAAATTGAGTATAAATATATTTATACAAAATAATTTTGTTTAAACATAAATGCTAGACAAAATATATTTTGGAAAAGTGAGTCTTTTAAATCTGCTGAATATGCTAATTCTTTATTTTTTTTATATTCTAAGTATTTAACAATATCATCAAATTCTTCTAAGTCATAAAAATGTTTGATAGAATTTGTGTATATAATATCTGTATCATCAAAACTCCAAATTACTTTATCTTTATTCATTTCAGAATGAAGTATTTCAGTTAATTCTTTTTTAATATCATCACTTGTTAAATCAGATTCACAAGCAAATCGATCTTGTTTACTCATTCCTTTTTCTTTATCTTTATTAGATGAACTATATTTACTATAAATAAATTCACATTTTATAGGCGAAATCATGTTTAAAATTGATCCTTGTGTAATATTTCCTTCACCATCTTTAATTATATTTAAAAATAATATTCTAGAAATATCCATTTTTTTTAATTTTTTACTTTCAGGATACATCTTTGCCATAAAAGAATTCATATTATATAATAGAATGTCTTTTAATAATTCTTTTCGTAAAGTAAGTATATTTTTTGTATCAAAATAATAAGATAATTTTTGATTCTGAAAAGGATTTAACAAATGTAGTCTATACCAAGTTTTTCCCAGCATAAGAGCATACATTATTATTTGTATAAGAGCATTATCTGTCCAATTTCTATCTTGACTAGCTTTAATTTCATAAAAAGATGTTGTTTTTCCATCAGAATCTTCAGTTGATGCATCTGCAACTCCAGCTATCCAAGGCATTCTCAAGTTAGGTTGTATTTTCAATTTTCCAGAACTTGAATTTGGCTTCATTAAAATAGCTTTTGGTTTTAATTTATGCCAATATGTTTTTAAATTTGCCACGAGTCCATCTGATAATTTCATAAATATTTTATTTGAAAGAGCAATATGTAACTGACTATATAAATAAATCCCATCAAATTGATTTTTCTCATCAAAAATATTTGATGATATAAATTGTTTATATCTTTTTTCTGAAGATATAATTCTTCCTATAATATGGGTATAAAATGGATGCTTTTTAACATCATGTTGATGAGGAGAAGGCCATTTACAAATCCATGTTGAAGTTATCAAATTTTCAATAAGAACACCAACAAAACAACGTTCTTCTTCAGTTGCAATTGGTATTAATCTATAATTTACATCTTCATCAAATATTTTAGAAAAATTAAATTGTTTAACATGCTCTCTAAGTTTAATTCGTGTATCATATTTTATAACTGATGCACGAATAATTTCAGTTGGACAATGTTCAATATCAATATAATCTTGAAACTTAAATTCTTTTAATATCTTACCATCTCTAATTTTTTCTTTATTTGGTATTGGACATTTTTCAAATAAACTCAGGCACCGAGTGTATTTATCAGTATAACTTGGTACATACATGATAACTTTCTTTTTTGCACGTGTTAAAGCAACTGTAATTAAATTTACAACAACATCATCTGATAAATGTACAAATGCACGTTCTAAAGGAAATGTCAAAAATACAATTACATAATCACGTTCTAAACCTTTTGAAGAATGAGCTGTACTTAAAAAATAATTTTCAGTTTCTTGTTTTTTATGATTTGAATTTACATTAAATCCAGTTTCAGAAAGAAACATTCTTAAACGCGCAATGTCCCCCATAGCACCTTTAACAGTAATTGCAGATGAAAATGTAATAATCATTACTTCTTCAGGTGTATGTTGTTTTAAAAATCCGGTTAATTCTTCATGAATATGTGTATATGAATTAAAACGTTTCCATTCAATATCAGATTTTGAAACTGTATTACTAGATGTCCATTTCGATATTTTATCTTTAAATTCTGGGTAATGAATACTCAAAGCTGATTTTAAAGTATTTAAATTCTCGATAGGTACACGTGGTGTATCTGTCATATATATTTTATAAATATCTTCGGAATCAGGACGCATCATATAATACCAAAGTAAAGATTCTCTAGCTTCTTTTATTACAGACTGAAAAATATCTCCGGCAAAGACAAATTTTGTATTTGGATAAAAATATTCAAGTATATCTAAAACTATTTTTTCTAAATCTTGACATTCATCAACTAGTATTACTTTTGGTTGGAATTCTGGTTTATGTTTAAATTCTTTATTAAATATTAATTCATATACAAATTTGCGTTTACCTTCGAAATTTGGTAAATCCATATATGGGTATCCTCCTATTTTCGCAAGTTCATAAACTAAACTGTCAAAAGTGCGTACTGATATTTTTGAAGATATTCCATACAACTTCAATTTTCTTTTCATTTCATTTTTAATAGAAATATTAAAAGAAATAAACATAACATCAGTTGGTTTAAATAAATTTTTAATTATACTATTTATAACCATTCCCAAAAGCATTGTACTTTTTCCTGCTCCAAAAATACCTTGAATTACATATCGTGTATGTTTAAATTCTAAAAAAGCGTCTATAACTTGTTTTTGCTCTTTTCTCCAAGGAAAATTTAAAACATCTATATATTTACTCAATCTTTTAATATATTCTTCTTTATTTTTAAGCGAATGATATGCTCCAATTTCTTTTAAAATTTCTTGCATTTCTTTCACTTTCATAATTTTAATATCTTCTATATTCTTTTCAACTAGAGTAGCCATAACAAAAATATACTAATATAATAGACTTAAAAATCAATTTTTTAAACTTAAATATGTATTTTAACCTTTGGTCTCCAGATTTTTGATTATATTTTTTCTTAACCTAAAATCAAGGTTAAGAAAATTTTTATGACGTAAATTTACATCAAAATTGAGACTAAATGTTAAAATAGTTTCATTACTCTTATCAGAATTAAACCTGATTTTAATCTAAATATTTTTCTTAATATGTGTGGACTGTACATAATAGGGTATATTATAATTAATATATCTTTCATAATATTAAAAATTATTACTAATTTAAAAAGTTAAAATCATAGTTTAAACATGATATCAATAATATTAATAACTTCTTTATCTTATTTATTTTACAAGATTGATGTCCATAATATTATATTTAATAGTTTAGAAAGAAAATATAGAAAATGGCAAAAAATCAATAATCTTGTATCTTCTCGTTATGAGACATCTTTAGAAGTATATAAAATAAGTATTACCATGGTTTGTAAAGCAATTTACATATCATTGTTACAATATATAAATAATTCTGTTAAACAGATAGATAAAAATATATATGAAATAAACTATGTAATAGAAGGAATATTTTACAAAATGATTGTAATTCCTAAAAAAGGTCCACATCCTATTTTACAAATTAGAAATGAAAATCATGTTGATATAACTGATAATATATTACCATATTATGGACCATGTCATGACTGGCATTCTATAACAGTTATACCACAATTTTTTAAATGTAAAACGTTGATATTTGATATGAGTGATGGCACAGAAAAAACTTTTGGAGAATTAGAATATATAGATCTAAACTCTTGAAGTATATATAATCGATGGCAAAAAAATGATACTAAAGTGATAAAGGAGATAATGTCCAGTCTCCAGATTTTTGATTGCATTTTTTCTTAACCTAAAATCAAGGTTAAGAAAACATTTTTGATGTAAATTTATATCATTTTTGGAGACTAACGGTTAATAATTAAAATTTATATAATGATAATTATATTCTATACATTTATTTCTGTATTTATCACAAGTATCTTTTACAGCATCATACCATGTATATTGTTTTTTTTTATTTCTATTATTAAACATCAATTGTTCTAAATTATTATTACAAATATCTGAAAAATTAGTGTATATAAAATGACTATATGTAAAAAGATAAGATGTTATTTTTAATATTGCAACTATATGATCAACAGATTTATTATTTACTGTTCCATTTATAAAACCCTTACACAATAAAGAATCTTCTCGTCTTTCCATATTCTGTTTTTCAAGTTCTAAATCTAATAAATTTTGTCTTTCTATATTAGATAATTTAGAATAGTTAATAGAATTTATATAAGATTGTTTCCAATTTTGAAAATCTTTAATTTTATTTTCGCGATTTGTCATAATTTTTATTTTTTTTAAATGTAATTTATGTTCAATATTTTTTCTAAATAATAAAAAATTTGTCCATCCTTTGTATTTTATAGTAACATAATTTAAAATAGTATTTTTTTTATAGAGTGTTATATTCTTCTTGAAAAAATTATTATATTTAATTTCACAAGGAAATTTTAAAAGTTCGTTTAATTCTAATTTATAGTAATTTAAACAGTCTGTCTTTGATATTTTATTAAATCGTAATAAACAATGTGTATTACATTTATCTAAATACACTTTACAAATTGGACATATCATACATGATTCAATTAACAATGAATATCTTCGAGGTTCAATTAATTTATTATTTATAAAGAGAGATATATTACCATAATCTCTTTTTAATATATTAAACCATATTTTTTGATCACTTAAAATATCTTTAAATTCAGTACATGTTTGATACGTATTCCAAATTTCATATAAAGTTAAATAACTACAAATTTCAGGTATTAAATAAAAAATATTTAGAATATTAAATTCTAATGTATTTTCAGTTATAATCGATTTTTTTTTAATTATAGTTTTTATATTGCAATTAGTACATATTTTATAACGTTTATTAGGCATATCTATATTACTATTACATTTTTTACAAGTAATTAAAACCATTTTTATTATGTAATATAATTTTATAAATTAATATTTACAATACTAATCAAATTTATATAAAATTAAGCTTAAAAATATTATATAAATATAATATTTTCATTACTTATTACTTATTACTAATTACTTATTTCATTTTATTTTTACAACAAACACATAATAATCCAGAATCTAAAGCTTCTTTAGCTTTAATTTCTGCTTCTGCTTTCTTTTCATCAGAAATTTCTTTATATTTTTTATATATTTCTTGTTGTTCAGGATTTTTACTTTTTTTAATATCCTTCCACATATTTTGAGCTTCTACATGTATTAATTTTTTTAAAACTTTATTAACTGTATTTCCAGCTTCTATTAATCGTTTTCTAATATTTTCTTTTTCATCTTGTAGAAAATAATAATAAGCTTGTTTTGGTCTGTCCATTGCTTTTTTAACTCTAGATTCTTGTCTTTCACGAGCTTTAGCTTCTCGTTTCAGTTTTTTTTCAAATTTTTTTTGTTTTTCTTCTTCAGCTTTATTTGGATTTCTCATTTTAAACTTTTTATCTTCTAATAAACGTCTGAAATTATTTTGGTTATTAAATTCAGTCCAATTATTTAAATATTCTGGATATGAAGAAAGAAATTCTTCGATAAAAGTGCTATAAATTTGTTTAATAGGTTCGGTTTTCTTTATCAATTTAATATTTGGTATATTAATTTTGATAATATCACTTGTATCTAAATGATTTTCAGTTGTCATATTCTATTTTTATCTTAAAATAATGTTTAAATAATTCAATTTTTTATAATTTTAAAAAAATGTATTAATAATAAATGTCATTTCGTATACAAAATTTTAATACACAAAATATCTTAGTAAATGAAGCAGTTAATGCAGTAAACTATGAATTGGCTATGAACGGGTTTGATGGTTCTACTGGACCTACTGGACCTTCTGGTGGTGGTTCTGGAACTGGTTATACTGGACCTACCGGACCTTCTGGATCTGGTTCTGGATCTGGTTCTACCGGTCCTACTGGACATACTGGACCTACCGGAACTTTTGGCGGGTTTGTTTATAATTCTATTCTTCCAGCAACTGGTTATATACCTTCAAGTAATCAATCTATAACTATCACAGGAAATCCATATTTTAATAACACAGTTATAAAATTAGGTGGTGTAGATTTAGGATCTCCTGATAATCCTTTTGCTAATATATGGGCTGGAACTATGCAAGTTTCTTATGATACTATTTATATTGGAGGTGTTCCTATAAGTTCTGATCCATCAAAAAATGAAATTATATTACCAAACACATTAATTAATGGAATAAATCCTGGAACACTTAAAATTATAGGATCTACTACAGGATATACAGGTTTTACAGGAGCTGGTGGTTTAGTTGCTTCTTTAAATATATTAGATCCAAATCCTGCTGTAGGCGATTGTTTTATAGTACAACCAAATGGACCATGGTATAATCCTGCTCATATAGTAGCATGTTCTGCTATTACAGGATTTTTAGGACCAACTGGTCCCATATGGGTAGATTGTGGACAAATACAAGGACCACAAGGAAATGATGGAGGAACAGGTTATACAGGATATACAGGATATACAGGTCCAGCAGGAGTTGCTGCGAATACAGGTTCAACAGGTTCTACAGGTTATACAGGATATACTGGTTTACCAGGATCAGCAACTAACACAGGTGCGACAGGTTATACAGGTGTAACAGGTTATACAGGATATACTGGTTTACCAGGATCAGCAACTAATACAGGTGCGACAGGTTATACAGGTCGTACAGGATATACAGGTTATACTGGTTTACCAGGAGCAGCAACTAACACAGGTGCAACAGGATATACAGGTTATACAGGAGCTCAAGGTACTATAGGTTTTACAGGACCACAAGGTAACACAGGAGCTCAAGGTAATGCAGGAACTCAAGGTACTACAGGACCTCAAGGTAATGCAGGATCTCAAGGTAATACTGGTGCTATAGGCTCTACAGGTCCACAAGGTGATATAGGCGCTCAAGGTGTAACAGGATTTACAGGTTACACAGGTGCTCAAGGTAATGTCGGAACTCAAGGTTCTACAGGACCTCAAGGTGATACAGGAGCTCAAGGTGTTACCGGTTATACAGGAGCTCAAGGTAATGTAGGAGAACAAGGTGCTACTGGTTATACAGGTTCACAAGGTAATACAGGGTATACTGGTTATACTGGATACACAGGATATACAGGCTATACAGGGTATACAGGATATACTGGTATGACAGGTTATACAGGTTATACAGGATATACAGGGTATACAGGATATACAGGTAGAACTGGTTTTACGGGTTTTACAGGTTACACAGGTTATACAGGATATACAGGATATACAGGCTTTACAGGATACACAGGTTATACTGGATACACAGGATACACAGGTTATACAGGTTATACAGGTTATACAGGTTATACTGGTATGACAGGTTATACTGGATACACAGGATACACAGGCTATACAGGCTATACTGGTTATACTGGATACACAGGTTATACAGGTTATACAGGTTATACTGGATACACAGGATATACTGGTGTGACAGGTTATACAGGTTATACAGGATATACAGGGTATACAGGTGGAACTGGTTTTACGGGTTTTACAGGTTACACAGGTTATACAGGATACACAGGATACACAGGATATACTGGTGTGACAGGTTATACAGGTTATACAGGATACACAGGGTATACAGGATATACAGGTAGAACTGGTTTTACAGGTTTTACAGGTTACACAGGATATACAGGCTATACAGGATATACAGGATATACAGGATATACAGGTTATACTGGCTTCACAGGATATACAGGATATACAGGTTATACTGGCTTCACAGGTTACACAGGTTATACAGGATATACAGGCTACACAGGTTACACAGGATATACAGGATATACAGGTCTTCCTGGAGAAGCAACTAATACAGGTTCAACAGGATATACAGGTAGAACTGGTTTTACAGGTTTTACAGGTTACACAGGATATACAGGATATACAGGATACACAGGATACACAGGATACACAGGATACACAGGATGGACTGGTTACACAGGATATACAGGGTATACAGGATACACAGGATACACCGGATACACTGGCTACACAGGATATACAGGATATACAGGATATACAGGATATACAGGATACACAGGATTTACAGGATACACAGGTTACACAGGATACACAGGATACACCGGCTATACAGGATACACAGGATTTACAGGATACACAGGTTACACAGGATACACAGGATACACAGGTTACACAGGATATACAGGTTACACAGGATACACAGGTTATACAGGATATACAGGTCGTACAGGGTATACAGGATTTACGGGATATACTGGATATACTGGATATACAGGATATACAGGATATACAGGATATACAGGTCTTCCTGGAGAAGCAACTAATACAGGAGCAACAGGATGGACGGGTTACACCGGATACACTGGCTACACAGGATTTACAGGATATACAGGATATACAGGATATACAGGTCGTACAGGGTATACAGGATTTACGGGATATACTGGATATACCGGCTATACAGGATATACAGGATATTCAGGATACACAGGATACACAGGTTACACAGGATATACAGGTTATACAGGATATACAGGCCGAACTGGTTATACAGGATATACAGGATACACGGGATACACGGGATACACAGGATATACAGGTTATACAGGTTATACAGGATTTACAGGGTATACTGGATATACAGGATATACAGGATGGACAGGTTATACAGGTTATACAGGATTTACAGGGTATACTGGATATACAGGATATACAGGTTATACCGGATATACAGGTCCAGGAGGAGAAGCAACATCTACAGGAGCAACAGGATATACAGGATACACAGGTTATACAGGATATACAGGATGGACAGGTTATACAGGTTATACAGGATATACAGGATATACAGGATATACAGGATGGACAGGATATACAGGATATACAGGTTATACCGGATGGACAGGTTATACAGGATATACAGGATATACAGGTTATACAGGTGCACCAGGGCTAGCTACAAATACAGGTTCTACAGGTTCTACAGGATATACAGGATACACGGGTTATACAGGATACACAGGTTATACAGGTTATACAGGTTATACAGGATACACAGGTTATACAGGATATACAGGTTATACAGGTTATACAGGATACACTGGTCCAGCAGGAGACGCAACTAATACAGGAGCAACAGGATCAACAGGATATACGGGATATACAGGATATACAGGATATACAGGATATACAGGTCTTCCAGGTGCTGCAACTAATACAGGTGCAACAGGATGGACAGGTTACACAGGATATACTGGCTACACAGGATTTACAGGATATACAGGATATACGGGATATACAGGTCGTACAGGTTATACAGGATACACAGGATACACAGGTTATACAGGATATACAGGTTATACAGGATATACAGGTCTTCCAGGTGCTGCAACAAATACAGGTTCAACAGGATATACAGGATATACAGGTTATACAGGATATACAGGTCTTCCAGGTGTCGCAACAAATACAGGTTCAACAGGATGGACAGGTTATACAGGATATACAGGTTATACAGGATGGACAGGTGTAACAGGATATACAGGATATACAGGATATACAGGTTTCACAGGTTTTACAGGGTATACAGGTGTAACAGGATACACAGGATACACAGGATATACAGGTGTAACAGGATACACAGGATACACAGGTGTAACAGGATATACAGGATATACAGGATATACAGGATACACAGGATACACAGGTCTTCCAGGTTCTGCAACAAATACAGGCTCAACAGGATATACAGGTTACACAGGATATACAGGTTATACGGGTTATACTGGGTATACAGGATTTACTGGATATACCGGATACACAGGATATACAGGATATACAGGTTATACGGGTTATACGGGTTATACCGGTTATACCGGTTATACAGGTCTTCCAGGAGAAGCGACAAATACAGGTTCAACAGGATATACAGGATATACAGGTTATACAGGATATACAGGTTACACAGGATATACAGGATATACAGGATATACAGGTTATACAGGTTACACAGGATATACAGGAGCACCAGGAGAATCGACAAATACAGGTTCAACCGGTTCAACGGGTTATACAGGTTATACAGGATACACAGGATACACGGGTTATACAGGATACACAGGATACACGGGTTATACAGGACCTCAAGGTGTGACAGGATATACAGGATATACAGGTTATACAGGTTACACAGGATATACGGGTTATACAGGGTATACAGGACGAACAGGTTATACAGGTTATACAGGATATACAGGATATACAGGATATACAGGTCTTCCAGGTGTTGCAACAAATACAGGTTCAACAGGATATACAGGTTACACAGGATATACGGGATACACCGGATATACAGGTTACACAGGATATACTGGATATACAGGATATACAGGTTACACAGGAAGTCAAGGTAACACAGGATATACAGGATATACAGGATATACAGGATACACAGGCTATACAGGCTATACAGGACTTCCAGGTGTTGCAACAAATACAGGTTCAACAGGATTTACAGGATATACAGGTTATACTGGATATACAGGTAGTACAGGATATACAGGATTTACAGGATATACAGGCTATACAGGTTATACAGGTTACACAGGTTACACAGGATATACAGGAGTTACAGGATATACAGGATATACAGGTTATACAGGTTACACAGGTTATACAGGTTTCACAGGATATACGGGATACACAGGATATACAGGATATACAGGTTATACAGGACTTCCAGGTTCTTCGACAAATACAGGTTCAACAGGATACACAGGTTATACAGGTTTTACAGGATACACGGGTTATACAGGTTTTACAGGATACACAGGTTATACAGGTTTTACCGGATATACAGGATATACAGGAAGTACAGGTTCAACAGGATACACAGGATATACAGGGTATACAGGATACACAGGTCTTCCAGGATCAGCAACAAATACCGGATCAACAGGACGTACAGGTTCAACAGGATATACAGGATATACAGGATATACAGGTTTTACAGGATACACGGGTTATACAGGTTTTACCGGATATACAGGATATACAGGATATACAGGACGTACAGGATATACAGGGTATACAGGGTATACAGGATATACAGGACTTCCTGGAAGCGCGTCTAATACAGGAACTACAGGATATACAGGATATACAGGTTATACAGGATATACGGGATCTCAAGGAGCTACAGGAACTCCAGGAGAAGCAACAAATACAGGTTCAACAGGATATACAGGGTATACAGGATATACAGGATTACCGGGATCAGCAAGTAGTACAGGATCAACAGGATACACAGGATATACAGGTTACACAGGATTACCAGGAGCAGCAAGTAATACAGGATCTACAGGATATACTGGTTACACAGGATATACAGGTTATACAGGTCTACCAGGAGTAGCAACAAATACAGGTTCAACAGGATATACAGGATATACAGGGTATACAGGTCTTCCTGGTTCAGCAAGTAATACAGGAGCTACGGGAGATACTGGATACACAGGATATACAGGATATACAGGAGCACCAGGAAATGCAACTAATACAGGTGCAACAGGTCCACAAGGTCCGAATGGATTTATTACCTCTAATGGTGCTGGATTTGGGACTAATGTATTACCAAATGTTGCTTCTAGAAATTCACAGAATTTTGGTTTTGGATCAAATATTTTAACAAATTCATCCGGTTATATTAATTGTTGTGCTTTTGGATATTTAGCTTTGTATCAAAATACAGGAAGTACTAATTGTGCTTTTGGAAATAATACATGTCAAGGTGGAACAGGTTTTGAAAATTGCTCATTTGGACATCAGTCATTATTTTTCATGACATCAGGATCTCGAAATTGTACTTATGGAGTTAGCTCAGGGATAAGAAATACATCTGGAACTTATAACTGTGCTTTTGGTTGGGGTGCATTATATGATAATACAACTGGTTCTAATAATGTAGTTGTTGGGGCTCAAGAACTAACAATAGCTACTTCATATACTAATATTATTGCAATTGGACATTTTTCTCAAACGTATCTTGCAAGCAGTAGTAATTCTATAAGAATAGGTAATAACGTAATTTCGAGTGCAACAATAAATGTTGGATGGACAGTAACTAGTGATAGAAGAGTAAAAGAAAATATCACAGATAATAATCTTGGTTTAGATTTTATTGATAAATTGAGACCGGTATCATATAATAGAAAAAATGATGAAGATAAAAAAACAGAATACGGGTTAATTGCTCAAGAGGTAGAAGAAACGTTAGAAAATATAGGAGTGAGTAACACAAATATGATAATTAAAGATAGAGAAGGAACATATGGTTTAAGATACAATGATTTAATTTCGATACTAATAACATCAGTTCAAGAATTAAAAAATAAATGTGAATTACAACAACAAAGAATTGATAGACAAGATGAAATAATTGCAAAATTACTAGAGAAATTTAATTAAATTAATTTATAGCTTGATTTTAAACTAATATAGTTTAAAAACTAACATGTTATTTTTGCTAATTCTTTGCTAAATTCTTGACTTGTATTCATATCTGATATTTGTATTCCTAAACTTTTTGCTTTTCCATAAAGTTTCTTATGTATTTCATCATTATCTATATCACCATTAAGTTCAAAATATTTTACCATAAAATCTATTTGTTCTAAAAGCGCAGGCTGAATCATACCTATCAATTTCAAAGCATTTGGATCTTTAACAATATTTCCATCTTTATCTTTATATTTAAATATTTTCCTAGAAATATCATAACAGGCATATATAACACTGCCATCTTCTAAAGTTAAAATATGATTTTTAACAAAATTAGCTACATCTTTCATACCATTATTTAGATATTTATCTGTAAATTTAGAAGATATTTTGTTATTAATTTCCTGTTGAGAAAGAAATAACTTAAGTTCAATATTAGAAGTTATAATATTTGAATTTGTAGTTGTAGGTTTATCAATAGCTTTAGAAGCGAGTCTTTCAAGTTTATTTTGAAGTTCTTGTATTTGTTCTTTATAATCAAATTTTTGTTTATCTAATCTATCTTCATACTCGATTTTTTGTTTATTTAATAATATTTCAATAAGTTTTTCATAGTCTATTTTCTTTTTTCAAATTCTTCTCTATACTCATTTTTGTACTCGTTTTTATTTTTTTCAAGTTCTTCTTTGTATTCTTGTGATTGTTTTAATAATAATTGTTCATATTCTGTCTTAATTTGTTGTTTAAATTCTGTTATTTTTTTCATAACAATTATTGTAATGAGAAGATAAACTTTTTTTAGCGCTAAAATTTTTAGCACAATATATACATTCAAATTTTATATTTAATTCTATATTATTAGTAAGATGCAACTGTTGTTTTAAACAGTATTTTGCTGTTTTTTATGAATATTTAAAGAACTTACTGTTTTGAAAGTTGTATTACAATACTCGCAGTTTATCATTATTTATATTACTAATAAGCTTTTAAATTATATTTTACAAAATTTCTGACTATTTTACAAAATTTCTGACTATTTTACATTTAATGTAAAATATTTTACATTTATTGTAAAATCTAAAATATCTCTGCCAAAAATTTTTGAAATACTTTAGATGATGAAAAAATAAACTATAAATTGTATTTTAATAATTCTTTCCGCATTTTTAAAATTAAATTTGTTTTTTAAAAAGTTTTAGAACCGATTTAACACACACACAAAAGTTGTGTGTGTGTTAAATTATTTTCAAAAAATTTATTTTAATTAAATCGAAAAGCTTTTTATTTCTAAAGCTTTTCGATTTAAAAATATGATCATATAAAAATCAACCCGAATAACAAATTATATCTATAGACTTTAATTTTTAAACTAAAAACATAGTTTAAAAACATAGTTTAAAAACATAGTTTAAAAACATAGTTTAAAAACATAGTTTAAAAACATTAATAGAAATATTATTTTTCTCTGTAATGATGTTACATATGTAAAGAATTAGATAAACTGAAACATTGTGTTGTTTAAATATTTTTTAATGTTATATGAATATATACTATTAAAATTTTAAACTTGACTCAAGTTTAAAATTATTTGAATATACTTTTTATTTTATTATTTTATTATTTTATTATTTTAATTATAATAAATGTCATACAGTACTTTAAATAAAAATGTAGAAAAAATTCCAGATAGTTTAAATGATCCTTATAATTTATATTCTTATAAATATATAAAAGAAGATTTTGTACCTTTTGATACTGGTGGTAGATTAAGTAATAATAGAATTAATACTCAAATCGCTCAACAACAAGCTCAACAAGCACAAATAATACGAATACATAAACAACAAGAACTACAAGAACAGGAACAGGAACAAGAACAAAAGGAACAGAAACTACAAAAAATTTTAAATTTACAAATATTCCAAAAGGCTCAAGATAGAAATAGCGACAGGAATTTACAAAATTTAAATAAACAAATAGCTAATTTAAATAGATTAATAGCAGCTAATTATAATTTTTAAACTACTTATAATCACATTTTATAGCAAGTAAATTTATATTATTTTGTCTTATAATTTCAAAAGGTTTACAACAACCTATTACTTTATTTTCTCTAACCAATCTGTCACATTCTTCTTTACATAAATGTGGATTTACTTGTTCAAATGTGTTTTTAAAAACGGCATGGCGAAATATCTGACAATTTAACTCATTTTTATGAACTATAATTTGACTATCACAATTTGGACAATCAAAAAAATAAAAGTCTCCTTCTAAGTTTATCACAGACATATTTAATTTTATTAATTAAATATACATTAGTTAAATTAATAATTTTTAATCGATTTTTTGAACATTAATAATTGACGCACAATTTCCTATCGAAAAATGTAATAACATATGAACTGATATTTCAACATGCGGATAACACCATTTATAACAACCTTCGATATTATTTATTGTGTTACAATATTTATTTAAACCTATTAACGAAGAAGCTGCAAAAAAATCACAAGAACAATGACAATTTGAAGTCCAAATATTTGTTGTATTTTTATTTTCTTCTGTAAATATATCATCAAAATTTGAGTTATAAATTATATCTGGTCTTGTTTTAATTATAAAATCATATTGAATATCTGAATTACAAATTATATTATAACAATTTTGTATATTAACATATTGACATAAGCCTTCTAAAAGTTTTTGTCTTAGTGTATTTGGATTTTCAATATAATAATTATAATATTTTTTTGTAACTTCAGATAAAACATCATTTTCATCTTTAATTATTAATTTTTTAATATTAATATCTTTAAAATAATTTCTAATATCTTCTTCAGATAGACGTGTTTCTGATTTATATGTTTTGGTATCATAAGTATATAAATATATATCAGGATTAAATTTGCTAAAAGTATTAATAAAAGATTGTTTACATTTTTCCCAAGTTCTTATATGACCGACTAAAATTATAGCTAATCTCATTTAATTTTATATTAATATAAAATTAAATTTTATTATAAGATGAAAATGATGTTTGATAGATAATCTTGATCTTTATATATCTAATATCTAGTCATTATATGTCTTTTTTATTAAAAATCTCAACAGATATATCTTTATACTTTAATCATTTCATAAAAATTTTCTTAACCTAAATTAAGGTTAAGAAAAATAAGGGTTGTATTTATTATTTATAATTTTAATTTTTGTTTAAAATATCTAGTTATGTATAGTGTTCTGGTTTAATATTTTTTAATATTCCAGCAACTATATATCCATGACCAAAAGGATATTTTGTATCATTTATTTTCTCTTTTAAAAGTTCTAAATTTACTTCTAAACATGATGGATCTCCATCTTTTGTTCTTGGTCCATCAAAATCATATATAGTTATATTAGAACCATTTTTCACTTTATCATTCCAATACTTAATCATTTCTCTATTTCTTATCAGTTCATAATATTCTGGAACGTACACTTTTTTTCTACTTTCAATATAATCTAGTTTCTTATCTATATGAGACCATATTGCATATAATACATTTTTTCCTTTTGAACCAGGATAACGTCTTTTTGCTGAATTAACATTTTTCCACCAATCTAAACTTTTATCATGTGAAATACTTTCAAAAACTTTTCCAGATTGCCAAAACGCTTCAAAATTATAAAAATCTGTAAATAAAGGATTATCTTCTTTGTCTTCTTCTGTAAAAGGAGACATAGGACTAAAATCTCTTCTATTTTTATTTTCTTTTCCTTGCATTGATGTCACATTTAATATTATAGTATTTTCAGGTCTTTCAGCCCAACTACCTCTCATATTCATACTTGCTATATAAATTTTACCGGACATTACTTATTATTATAAGTATTTCTTATATATATTATTCAATTTTAAAATTTAATAATAATATACTGGAAATTATACTTATTTATTAATTTTTGATCTGTAAAAATGATGTAAATTTACATTAAGAAAAATATAATCAAAAATCTGGATACTAAAGGTAAAATAGTAACAAAATTTTGAGTTTAATTATTTAAATAAATATAATAATAATATAAAAAATGACAAAAAATATCAAATTAAAAATAGGCATGTGTTTTCTAGCTATTGGAACAGATTATAAAAGAATTACAAGAGAAAGTAGGAAAAATAAAATATTATATTGCGAAAAACATGGATATGATTTTATAGATGATGAAAGTATTTATGATGATTCTAGGCCGATTCCATGGTCTAAAATACCATTACTTCTAAAATATTTAGATAAATATGATTATCTTATATGGGTAGATGCTGATATATTAATAATGACACCAGAAATACCTATTGAGTATTTTATTGAAAAATATAAAGATTATGATTTTGTTATTGGAACAGATTGGATATATGAAAATACAGGCATTATGTTAATTAAAAATTGTGATTTTTCTTATAAATTTCTCAACGCTATATGGCCAAATGAATATAATCCTGAAGAATTTACAAATGCAAGATATGGTAATTATGAACAAGGCAGTATTATAAATCTTATTGATAAAAATTATGCTGAAGCAAAAAAACATTTAAAAGTAACTGAAAATCAAGATATTTGGAACTCGTATTGGTATTCTTGGAATTGGGGAAATTTTGCTATTCATTTTGCAGCTTGTAGAGGTGAATTATTAGGATGGTTAATTCGTGATTATTTTCCTAATAAATTAGATGAAGATACCGAAGATTCTTATAATAAAAGAATGCATTGGTTACAATTTGATTGCAGAAGAGAGATTGATAATAAACTTAAATATGAAAAAGAAATGGATAGACGCGTTAATGAATCTGAATCTATTATTTTTCCTTTAACTACAGAATCAGAATTCAAAAAAATTTATGATAATATCCATTTTAATGAGCTTTTAAATATAACAAATTCATTTGATATAACTAATGTAGATTTAAATGTTGTTTTTAATAAAGAAGATATATTTGATTTGAATAAACAATTGAATATTTATTCTTTTTCAAAGGATGTTAAAAAAATTTGCCAAATTGGATTTCATACTGGTCATACAACTCTTATATATCTTATTTCAAATCAACATAGTGATATTTATATATTTGATAATTGCGAAGAACCATATACAAAACCATGTTTAGAATATTTACAAAAACATTTTCCAAATAGAATACATTTTTATGAATATGATGATATTGATAAATTAGATGCTTTTGTAAAAAATAATAAAGATATATCATTTGATTTGATTCATATTGATAAAACAAAACGTTTAGATTATACTAATGGTTGTTATTTTACGATGTTGCCATCAGGACATTACAAATCGATTTTGATAATTAATAATCAATATGCAGATTATCTTTGGAAAGGTTTTATTGAAAGTCAAAAGATAAAAAATATTGATAAACATCCTACTATTAATCAGCATTTTATAGGTTATTTTTTTCTTGATTAATATTTAGTCTCTAAAAATGTAATCAAAAATATGAAGACTAAAGGCTAAACACGTTATAAAATATATTATCAATTAATTCTATAAAATTGACCAATTATAAAACCCGATATTAAACCCATTAAATGACTTATTATTGATGTATTTAAATTTATATATTTACTTGATATAATATTTAATACGATAGCAACTATTATTTCATAATTAAAATTTTTACAACCTGAGCAAATTTCCCATGATAACATTCCAAATAATATAGCAGAGAATCCAACACTACAATTTATATCAATTATTTTATGTAACAATGTTTCAAAAAGAGTATTTAAAATAATTAACATTAAAATAAGAAATATAAACTTTTTATAACCTATTTTTTCCTCTATTCTAGATAATACATATAATCCATATATATTAGATAATAAATGTAATATTTCAACATGTATAAAATTTGAATATAAATTAGAAATAAAGTCTTTATTACATATATTAATTTTTAAAATTGTTGTTATACTTAATAAAAATATTATAATTAATATAGTTAATATAAAAGCTGAAACTGGTCTTTTTTTTAATTTATTACTTACTTCATTACTTAATTTTTTACTTAATTTATTAGTTAATTCATTACTTAATTTATTACTTAATTTATTATCCATAATAATATCTTTATTATAATAAAGATATGAACAAAATAAATAATAAATTAGAATTAAATAAAGAAGGAATCAGAGAAGATTTTTGTCCTCCATGTCTCGCTTTAATACCACTTGCATTTGCTGGTGCTGGAACCAGTGTTTCTGCTACAATGTGTGCAGAAGAAAAAGATAAACATTATAAAGATAAACAAAGAACAAAAAATATATTATTTTGGAGTTCAATTATAATTGGAATCATAAGTTTAATTATTTTTATACTTTTTAAATTTGTATTATGTACAAAATGTAGATAATTATTTTTAATTATTATAACATTTAGTCTCCAGATTTTTTGATTACATTTTTCTTAACCTAAAATATAGGTTAAGAAAATATTTATGATGTAAATTTATATCATTTTTAGAGACTAAAGATTAGATGAATCACCTGGTCCATTTAAAAAACAATTTAGTCTTTTTTCATCGTTTTGTAAAGTTGGTACTGCGTTTGTAATTGCATTTACAATCAATAACATAACATATCCCCATATAATACCAAGTAAAAATCCTATTATCACTTGTGTTTTTGTGTGACATTTTAAACCTATTCTTGCCCACATTAATAAGAATATAAAAATAGATAATATAACTAAAAGAGAAATTTCATTTGCTGTTGGTTTTCTTCCTTTTTCAGTAAATTTATAAAATAAAAAGAAAGTTAATGAAGTCATATTAAAAACATGTCCAGATACTAATCCAGAACTTTTAGCTTCTCCTCCTGCATTAAGAGAATTACAATTTACAGCTCCTTCTGGTCTATCGCCTATTTTCCATTTAAAAAATGTAGATAATCTTTTTAATATTTGTTCTGGTATATGTTTAGTAAAAAGAGAACATAGAACTAAAAATATATACCAATTTTGTAAAACAATTGATAGTATTAACATAATTATAGTTATATATGCTTCACTTAAAGAAATAGCATTCATAAGTGCAAAATATTTTGGTTTACCTATATTATCATTTTCTGTATCATTTTTTGTATTATCGTCTAATTTTTTATAGTCCATTTATTAAATAAGATAATAAAAAATGAATTTAATAAATATATTTAAATAATAACAGAATACAATTAAATGACTGATAATAATAAACAAAAAGTAGCACTAATTACTGGTATTAGTGGGCAAGATGGTTCATATCTTACTGAATTATTGTTACAAAAAGATTATAAAGTTCACGGTATTATAAGAAGAAGTTCATCTATAAATACAAGAAGATTAGATAGTGTGTATAAACATCTTAATTTATTTCTTCATTATGGAGATCTATCTGATTCTTCTTTGATAAATAATATAATTAATGAGATTCAACCTGATGAAGTATATAATCTTGGTGCAATGTCTCATGTAGCTGTTTCTTTTCAAATACCTGAATATACATGTGATATAGATGCTTTAGGAACTTTACGTTTATTAGAATCTTTAAGAGGATTATTTAAAACAACTGGGAAATCTTGTAAATTTTATCAAGCAGGTACTTCAGAACTTTATGGAGGTATTTATGATAAACCTCAAAATGAAGATACACCATTTAATCCGCATTCTCCATATGCAGTTGCAAAATTATTTGGATATTGGATAACTAAAAATTATAGAGAATCTTATGATATGTTTGCAGTTAATGGTATTCTGTTTAATCATACAAGTCCAAGAAGAGGTGAAACTTTTGTAGAACAAAAAATAGTTAAAGGAGCAATTAATATTAAAAAAGGTAAACAAGAATGTCTTTATTTAGGAAATATCTATTCATATAGAGATTTTGGACATGCAAAAGATTTTGTAAATGCAATGTGGTTAATGTTACAACAATCATTACCAGATGATTATGTTATTGCATCTGGTGAAAAAATTATGATAAAAGATATTGTTAATATAGTATTTTCAAAAATAGACATAAATTTAGAATGGGAAGGAGAAGATTTAAATGAAATAGCAAAAAATATAAAAACAGGCGAAATAGTAGTTAGAATAAGTCCAAAATATTTTCGACCATTAGATGTAAATTCGCTAGTAGGAGATGCAACATTAGCTAAAGAAAAACTTAAATGGGAAGCAAAATATACATTTGATGATATAATAAATGAAATGATTGAAGAAGAAATGAAATAATTTTTAAAGTTAAAATACTTTAAAAATCATAATATAATACAACAATATTTTGTATTCTGAGTTTTCTTATTTTTCTTATGTAATTTCTTGATTTCGTCTTTTAAAACACAATATTTAGACTCAGCGTCTTGCATATTTATTATATAAAGGATTTTTTTCTATTTTATTTTTAATTTATATGTTTCTTTAACAATTGGATATTAAATTTCTAAAGATTTAAACATTATAAACTGAAATTGTATCTATTTATTTAATCATTAGAGAATAAAAAATGAATTTTTTATAAAGTATCTTAAAAAATAATCAATATATAATGCCACCAAAAAAAGTTTATACTAAAAAGGATCCTATTGATCATGTTCTTCTCAGAACTTCTATGTATGCTGGAAGTAAAACTCTTAAAACATATGATGATTATGTTGCTGAGTTTAACGATGAATCAGAAGAATACAAGATTAAGAAAAAATATATAACTTCATCTCCTGCTATTTTACGAATATTTATTGAAGTACTTTCTAATGCTGTAGATAACGTTGATCGTTCTCGAAAAGCTAAGATACCGTGTACAACAATTAAAGTAAATATTGATCAAGAGACAGGTGAAACGGTGGTTTGGAATGATGGAGATATTATTCCAATTGAAATGCATACTGAAGAAAAAATGTATAATCATACATTGATTTTTGGTCATTTATTAACAGGATCAAATTATGATGATACAAACGAAAGGGAGATTTCAGGTTTAAATGGATTGGGAACAAAAATTACTAATATTTTCAGTACTAAATTCACAGTAAAAGGACTTGATCCTGCAAATAAAAAAACTTTTGAACAAACTTGGACAAATAATATGAAATCTCCTGGAGAACCTATTGTCAATTCAACAAAAGAAAAGAAAGGTTATACAGAAGTTAGATATTTTCCAGATTTCAAACAATTTGATTTAGAAGGTTATACAACAGATATTATAGCTCTTTATACAAAATATGTTATTGATGCTGCAATGTTAACAAAAGTAAAAGTATATTTCAATAATGACTTAATTAATGTTAATAATCTATTAAGTTATTCTAAATTATATGATTTGCCAACTGATGAAAATATTTTGATTAAAAATACAAATATTGAAGCGCTTATAACACCATCAAATGAATTTCAATCTATTGCTTTTACAAATGGTATATTTAATCGTCTTGGAGGTCAACATGTTGATGCAGTTTCAGAAGCATTATTTCGTCCTATATTAGATAAATTAAATAAGAAAGGAAAGCCTCAATTAAATATCAAAGATCTTAAGCAATTCTTTAAAATTTTTGTAACATGTACTGTTCCAAATCCAGAATTTGACTCGCAAAGCAAGGAGAAACTTGAAGCACCTAAAGTTAAGTGTGAAATTAAATCAGCAGATGTTAATAAAATTTTAAAATGGTCTGTTATGTCTGATATTGATGATATGATTAAAGCAAAAGAAATGGTTGTTTTGAAAAAATCTGAAAAAAAGAAGAAAAGTTATGTAAAAATTGAAGGTTATGACCCTGCCAATAATGCAGGAGGAAAATTAGGACATGAATGTAGTTTGATTTTATGTGAAGGATTATCTGCAAAAAATTATGGAGTAGCAGGAATAGAAAAAGGACTTTTTGGAAAAAAAGGCCGCGACTATATAGGTTTACTACCATTACGCGGGAAAGTCCTAAATTGTAGGAATTCTATACCTACGACAATTGCTAGTAATAAAGTAATAACAGACTTAATTCAAGCTTTAAATCTTCGTCACGATATAGACTATACAGAAGACTCAAATTTTAAAACATTGAGTTATGGTAAAGTAGTATTAATGACAGATGCTGATTGTGATGGCCTCCACATCACTGGTTTAATTATGAATTTTTTTCATTATCTATTTCCTTCTCTTTTAGAAAGAGAAGAACCTTTCTTGATTAGTTTAGCAACACCTATTGTAATAGTTAAAAAACCTGTTTATAAAATATTTTATGATGAAAATAGATATAAAGAATTTGAAACAAAAACTCTTGCAGATGGTAAGAAAATTGAAAGTAAGTATTATAAGGGATTAGGTACTTTTGAAATACAAGATGTTCCTGATACATTTGGTGAAAAAATGATTAATTTTATTGAAGATGAAAAGACTACAACTTTAATGAATAAAGTATTTCACAAGAAATTTGCAGATCAAAGAAAAGATTGGCTTGAAAATTATAATCCAAATCCTTCTTTCTCTCTTGATGACGAAGATAATGATGTTGATATGGGAATTTCTGAATTCCTTGATACTGAAGTTATTAAATTCTCTCATAATGATTGTAAAAGAAGTATTCCTAGTCTATTTGATGGATTAAAAGAATCACAACGTAAAATTCTTTTTGCTGTTAAGAAACGTAACTTAACTTTTAATAAACAAATGCTAAAGGTTGCTCAATTAGGAGCTTATACAGCTGAACATACTAACTATCATCATGGAGAAGGTAACCTATTTGATACAATAATTAATATGGCACAAGAATTCCCTGGATCAAATAATATTCCATTATTATATCGTGGTGGTATGTTTGGTACTAGAGCATGTCCATCCGGTGCAGCTTCTCCAAGATATATCTTCACAAAAATGGAATCTGTTACTCCTTTAATCTTTAGACCAGAAGATGATGTACTTTTAGACTATGTTATAGATGATGGAGATCAAGTTGAACCTAAATTTTATATTCCAATTTTACCAATGATTTTAATTAATGGTTCAGTCGGAATTGGTTCAGGTTGGAGTACTAACATTCCAAGTTTTAATCCATTAGATATTATTGAATGTATTAAAGTATGGCTTGATAATGATGGAGAATGTTTAATTGAAGACCCTGATGATAAAACAGTAATAAGTTTATTACCTGAATTGAAACCTTGGTATAGGGGATTTACTGGCTCTATTGAAAATGTAAAAGATAAGTTTATCACTTATGGTATTATAAATAAAAACAAAAATAAAGTTGAAATAACTGAATTACCAATAGGACTTTGGACAGATAAATTTAAAGAAACATGTGAAGATTGGAAATCTGAAAAACAAATCAAAGACTTCAAAAACTATTCAGATCATAAAAAGATAAGATTTACAATTACTGAATCAGATGATGGCATGAATTGCTCTATTGATAATATGAAACTATATTCAAGTATATCTCTTTCAAATATGGTTGTTTTTAATGAGAAAGAACAACTTAAGAAATATACACTTGATCAAATTATCAATGATTTCTGTAAAATGAGATATTTCTATTACACAAAACGTAAAAATTATATTCTTGAAAATCTTGAAAAAGAATTGCGTATAATGGGGAATAAAGAAAGATTTATTACAGAAATTATTAATAAAAAGTTAAATATAATGGATGTTGAAGAAGATGTTGTTGTAAAAGAACTTGAAAAGAAAGGTTATGATAAAGATTTTAAAGGTGAAATAGAAGATATTTCTGAAAAAGATACAAATAAGAGTGGTTATGAATATCTACTTCGATTACAAGTTCGTACATTAACAGCAAATAAAGTAAAACAATTAAAGAATGATATTTTAAGTGCTCAGAAAAAACTTGATGATGTAAAGAAAACAACTGAAAAACAATTATGGTTAAAAGATTTAAAAGAATTCGAAGTTGAATATATAAAATGGTTAAAAACTATCGATGCAACAAAGAAAACAAAAACTGTTCCTAAAAAGTAAAATAAATTTATTATATTAAACTATTATATTAGTTTAATATAAATGAATAAACAAAATCGTAAAAAAAATAGTCGTAAAAATAGTCGTAAATATAAAATATGTTCTGATGGTTTAAGTAATTCAGATAATGCTTTATTATCCATTATAAAATTAATAACCGATAATTCATTTTCTTTGGACAGTTTAAAAAATCTTATACCGAATGTTTCAGCTAAAGAACTAGCAAAACTATTAATAAAATAATTAGTTTAAAATTCTAAATAGTTATAAATTCAGAGATTTATACAGTTCATTGAATATCTTTCTTTTGTACAATTATATTTTCTAATTCTAATGCAATCATTTTAACCTTTAGTATCAACATTATGAATTTATATTTTTCTTAACCTAAAATATATGTTAAGAAAATATTTATGATGTAAATTTATATCATTTTTATTTCATTTCTTATTACAGATTCTTGGTTTATTTTCTCTTCTGTAAATGGAATAGTATAAGTTGAAGCTTGTGCAAATTTTTTACTTTCACAATAATAATAACCAATCCAATTTCCTTGACATCCGAAAGATTGGTATTGACAAATATTACAGATATCTGGAATAATATCAGAATTTTTCCAAACAATCATTACTTTAATCCATTTATCTTTATATAAGAAATCAAGTTCATCTTTTTCTTGTAATTTACTTCTCCAAGATTTTTCTAAATTTAAATATTCTTCAGAAGGAATATTCTTATTAATATAATCTTCTTCAGTTATAATTCTATAAGAATCTTTACATGTAATATATTCATTTCCATTTTCATCTGTGAATATTGTTAAATGATAAGGAACTTGTTTTATCTCTTTTATTTTTATCCAATTATTATTTTCATAAAGATAATATATTTCACCATGAAATTTAGAAAAATTAACTAGATAATTATTTATGACTTTATCTAAGTTTGGCATATTTTTATAACTGTAAATAAAACTTTAAACCGATAAAATAAAATACAAGTCATGAAATACGGCTTTATTAATATAAATAAGAAAATATGATTGTTTCTATTTCTTTAGGTATATTATATGGTTTAACAAACTCTAGCATTTTTGTATATGCTTTTAATTCTTCGAGAAGATAATGTTTTTTCCCATAATTACAACAAAAAATTGTTTCTAAAAGACATTTATTGCATACATAACATTGATTATAACCGTTAGAATTTATAACATGATTATAACCAGTAAATGTATATAATTCATATAATTTAGTATTAAATGGTGGTAATGCGTAATCTTCTTCATTAAATATAAATTCAGCATCATTCTAAACACATACTGCTCAATATTTATTTTTTAAATTCGCATTTACAATTGTGTTTATATCATTGTTCATAATTTATTTAAATACAATATTAAATTTAAATATTAACAACTTATTTTCAATACACAATTACAAGTTATATTTTTTATTATATATTTTTAAGTGATAGTTATATAAATTTTGATTTTCATGTAATTTAAGTCTTTCTAATTTTTGTTCATATTCTTCTTTCTGTTGTATATATAATTCTGTATTTTTATTTTCTAGTTCTTCAATTTCTGTTTCATCTTCATCGTTATCTTCTAAATTTTTTGTAACTAAATCTGTTTTATTTGTTGTAAGAACGCATAATTCATGTGCAAATGTATCATTATCATAAGATAATTTTTTAATGTCACAAAAAGATTTAATATAATCTTGATGAATATCATCATCATTTTGAATCTGTTTATATATTTTTTCAGATTTAGTTATTACCGCTGGTGAAATTGTTTCTGTCAATTTAATTGCTTTGATATCTTTTTCAATCGTTCCTTCTTTCGTTTTAAAATTGAATACATTTCTACTCAAATCTGTACACATATAAGTTGGATTGCCATTTTCATCTTTTAATATATTATTATTTGTAAATTTCGCTACACCTTTTTGACCATCTAAAAAATATTCTTTTGTAAATTTGTCATTTACAATTGTGTTTATATCTTTTTGCGACATTACAAACGGTGATAAAAGAAGAACTTTATTACTAACATTGTTAACTGTATTGACGGTGTTTATAGTATTCTTTGGTTGTTTCGCGATTTCTATTATAGATTCATGGTCTTTTTTATATATTTGTAATTCAATCTGTAAATCATGAATAAATTGATCTTTTTCTTTTAAAGTATTTTCGTAAAACTTTTGAAGATCATCTTTTGATTTTTGAAGTTCGTTAATTATATTTTTGAAATTTTTTTTACAAATATTTAAATGATTCTCAAGATTTTGATTTGTAGCAAAAGTTTTTGAACAAGATGTACAAATAAAATTATTTATATCAATATTTTCTTTTTCTTTTTGTATTTTTAAACAATATTTGACAGTTTTCTGATGTCTTTTTAAAAGAGTTGTGGTTTTAAAACATGTTGAACAAAAGTTGCAAGTATATAAACTCATTTATTAAATATGAGTTTATTTTTAAACTATAATAAAACAAAACCTAAAAAATTCATAAAAAACTTAAAAAAATCATAAAAAACCTAAAAAATTCATAAATTTTATTTTTTCTAAACAGTAAAATAGTTTAGAAAAAAATAAAATAAACTATAAAACTAAAGACTGTATATATGGGTGTATTTTGTTTGTGTGTATTTTGTAAAAAATGTGTGTGTGTGGAGATTTTTTATACAAAAATAGTCTGAAATAATGGGGAACATTTTATCACGTATTTGTTAAATTGATTCATACATTAATTTATTTTTAAAACTAATTATTAGTTTTAAAATATATCTTTAGTTTTTGAATTATTCTTATGGTTAAATAATTTTTTTATTTTTTAATATACTAGTTATATAATCAATATAATTATCATAAAATAAAATAGAAGCTATTTTACCATCACCAAGTATATAATCTACATTTGTATCTGCGCATCCTGACCGTGATTCGATTCCACATTCATTTATACCCATTTTAATTGCAAAATAACCTGGAAAATCATATTCACTTGACCATTCTTTTCCCCAACTATTTTTACATATCCAATATCCATCTTCATATCCTTCGCGTAAATCTACTCCTTTATCACACCATCCAGTGATTTCTATAGCATGACCACCTATAAAATCGCCGATTTTATGGGAATATACACCATTACCTTTAAAATTTAAAAAATCTCTATAAATACTAATACTTCCAAAAAAAGGTCCACTTGATAATAACTGCATTTTCATATTATAAATATTTTTATTTATTACATCATTTGATGTATTTTGTGATTCATTTGGTATATATGTACATAATGATTTTATACTATTTTTTTGAACATTTATTCCATTATCTGATTTTATACATTTAGTTTTTTTCTCTGAATATTTATTACTAATTGTAATATTAAATTGTGTTTTTTCTAACCAAATTAAGACATCTTCAGGAACTTCACCATCACAAGGATTTACATTAGGATAGCATGCAATTAATTGTTCAACATTTAAGTTTTTGCCAAATTTAATTATTTTTGTAGTTATATTGGCAGATAACATAGAACATATAACAAAACTCCAACAACTTCCACAGCGACCTTGATTACGAACTTCACTAAAATATTTAGGATTATATATAAAAAAATCAGGTAATGTTTCATCTTGTTTAAATTTTTTTATAGATGATTTTAAAGGTTTTAATGGTGTTTTAGCTATATAAAAAACTTGATGAAATCTAGATAAAATAGGGGGAAATGCTCTATTATAACATTCTAAAATAGGAGTATATACTAAAAAATATGATAAAAATAATATTAAAATAATTATAATAACAATCATCTTTATTTATATATTTATATTTTTTTTATTATTATGAACTACATCGCCAATTTTAAGAGTTTGTAATATTTATTTTCAAACTATAATATAGTTTCAAAATAATATAATTAAATAACAAGATATAATTTATATTTTTAAAAATTGTTATATGACAGAGCATACTTATTCCTTGATATTAGTCTTATTCAAATTTAGAGGATCTTCTGCATTTATATTCATAGTAGTTTGTTGAGAATCAGTTCTTTTGTACATAAAAATAAAAAAAATAGCAAATATAAAAAGTATTAATCCTTGATTATACAGTAATTGTTGTATTTTTCTTGTTAATCTTATATTTTTATTATCGTTTTTAACATTTAACATAATCATAGATAAAGATGATATCATTAAACATAGTGATAATACAATATATATTTGTGTTTTATCTTGACTATCTAAATTTATATTATATAAAAATACAAATAATAATATAAATATAGCTATACCTCCTTGTATAAAATTTTGCTGTGTTGTTTGTTGTAATCTTTCAGTTTCTACGTCAGCAATATCAGTTGAAGAATTTATTGCATTGACAATAACTATTATTATATATAATATATAAAATAGGTATGAATATTTTACTATTTTAAATATACCAAATCCAAACCATAATACAGACCATAATAATATTGCAAATATACTTAAAACAATAGTCATTGTATCTATTTCAAGACCAAAAATTTTAACTGTTGGTAGTTTTTTATATTGTTGACTATCCGAAATAAGAGTTTGAATATCAACAGGTGTTAATTTTTTTTTATTATCATGTCTATCTTCCATTTATTTATAAATAAAAAAAAATTATGTTTAAAATAATAAATGGACATTATACCTTTATTACCTATTTTTATTCCCTCTATTTTGGGTACTATTTTTGCATTATCTTGTAATGTAAGTAAAAGTTCTGGATCTACAGTTAATATAAGACCCGAACCGATAGTTTTCGGTATTGCTTGGTTTATTTTATATATTTTAATAGGATTATCTTGGTATTTTGCCAGAAATGCAAATGATAATTATTTACTTGTTGATGTATTTTATATTATACTTAATATTGCTTTATGTTCATGGATTATTGTATATTCATGTACAGAAAATAAAAAAGGAGGTGTTTATGTTCTTGTTATAGGTATAATTTGTACTGTATGGTGTTATACATTAGGTAATACTTTAAGTAAAATGTTAATAACACCATTATTAGGATGGTTATTTTTAGCTACATTAATAAATGTTTTAGAAGTTTCATAATTTAATAATAAATCATGGTTAAATTTAAAAGAAAAAATTTATAAATAATTAATTACAATTTGTTATTTATAAAATAAAAATACTTATATAAAGTAAATAATAAATAATGAATGATTTTTCAAATATTCCACTAGTTAGTCAGCCAAAAAATTTAAAAGTTACTCTATATCAACATCAACTTGCATCTATATATAAAATGGAAAAGTTAGAAATAGACAATCTTATTGAATTATCAAACAATAAATTTAAAAAAACAAAAATAGGTATAAATTCAGATATAACAGGTCATGGTAAAACTCTTTCTATGATTGGGCTAATTTTAAGAGATAAAATGGAGTGGGATAAATCAACGCCATTTGTTATCGAAAAAATGAAAATTGAAGCCGAAGGATTAGTAAAATCATATGAAATTTTAAGATATAATAAAATTCCAACTACCCTTATTTTAGTATCACAAACAATATTAAAACAATGGATAGATGAAATTAAAAAAAGTAATCTAACATATATTGCTATAATCACAAAACAAGATTTAACTGAAATACAAGCAGAAAATTATGATATTGTATTAGTAATCCCTACTATGTATAATAAATTAATTATGGTATATTCGAATTGTGTTTGGAAACGTTTTATTTTTGATGAACCAGGAAATTTAAAAGTATCTGGTATGGCATCTGTAAAAGCCGGATTTTATTGGTTTGTTACAGCAACACCATATCAAATATTTTATCATCATTATAAATGTAATAAAGGTAGTTTTATGCGCGATTTAATTGGTCCAAGTTACACTGAGTTTGAAAATTTATTAAAAGATATTACAATCATGAATCATCCTGAATTTGTTAAATCTTCTTTTGAAATGCCGAAAACATATCATAAATATCATCATTGTTATCAACCTATTTTTAATGTTATACGTTCTTTTGTAAGTGATAATATTAAACATATGATTGAATCTGGAAATATTGAAGGAGCTATAGTAACTTTAGGTGGAGAAAGAACAGATAATATAATCGATCTTATAATGCAAAAGAAACGAAAAGAAATTTGCGAACTTGATATACGTAAACAAATTTACGAATTAAAAACAGATTCTAAGAAAGATGAAAATAAAATTTTAGAAATTGAAAATAAAAAAACACAATTACAATCTCAAATTAATGATTTAGAACAAAAATATAAAGAAATGTTAAAAGCACCTTGTAATATATGTTGTGAAGCTCTTAAAAAACCTATACTTGAAATAAACTGTCAAAATGTATTTTGTGGTGAATGTTTACTTAAATGGTTACGAGTTAAAAATACATGTCCATTATGTAGAACTGAAATAGATCCCAAAAATCTCGTCTATATAAAAAATGAAGAAGAATCAGTTGTAGATATTAAAAAAGAAAAGTTTATGACAAAACTAGAAAAGATAATTGAAATAATAGACAGTAATAAAGATGGTAAATATCTAATATTTTCAGATCATGATGGTTCTTTTAACGCGATTAGTAAAGTTTTAAAAGAAAATGATATATCTTGCGTGCAAATTAGAGGAAATATAAAAGCTACTGAAAAAAATTTAAACTCTTTTAAAAATGGAGATGTTAATGTTATATTTTTGAATTCAAAATATTGTGGCGCAGGTATTAATCTTCAAGAAGCTACTGATATAATACTATATCATGAAATGAATTTTGATACCGAAACACAAATTATTGGACGAGCAAATAGAATAGGTAGAGTTACAACTTTAAATGTCCATCATTTACAGATAAAATAAGTATTAGTATAATTTGATCTTGATAAATTTAAAAGTATATATACTTTTAAATTTATATTTAAAAACAATTTGATTATGTAAAACAATGTTTTAAACTATTTTTCAATTTATTTTTAAAAAAGCTCGACAAAAAAAGTTCAACGACTTTAGGAAGAGTCTTATAGAAACTTGAAATTTATATTATAAATATTACTTATAATACCAGATACATTATTATCATTTTTATAAATAAAATTTTCAGTTATTTTTATACTTTTATTATATAAATGCCAAAGAGTAAAAGTAAAAAGCGTAGTAAGTCGAGACGATACTACTTTAATCCTACTAATCCCAAGAAATCTTTCGATGTTTATATAGATAAGAATCCAGAAGACACAATACCTATAAAATATAAAACTATAGACGATGTTAAACATACTATAAACAAATTGGAGAGACTTTTTAAAACTAAGAAATATTCACATAAAAGAATATGGCAAGTTGGTATGATTATGTATGTTAGATTGAGAGTATTAAAAAAGATAAAACCGAAGGAATATTTATTATCTAAAAAGTATTTTAATTTTCTAAAGTCAAGAACAAAACAAAAAACATTTGAGGAAAGAAAAACCTAAAGTTTGATTTATAGTACTTTTCATAAGACCCAACATGTACATGTAAAGCATTTTTTCCATGTCTTTGATAGTGACTTGAAAATAGTTTAGAATCAAATATTTTTCCATTTCTATCCTCGTTGGGGTTTAAACAAATTACAAAGTACTTTTCGCTATAATTATTAGAGTCCATAGTTACTTTAATCTTTTGTAAAACCGGAATAATATGTAAAAGAGTTCTATCATTATATTGAGGTCTATACGGTTTGTTTTTTCTGTGACCGAATAAACTGAACCTGTTGATGATTCAAATATAAGTATGGAAGATCAAGATAATATTCCTGATGCAACTATGATTAGTGAATTATTTTCTATGATGGCTCATATAGAGATTAGTAGAAATTTTCATAGTATTTCTATTAATGATGTTGAATACGATCTTCGATGTTTGATTGTATTGATTACGAGCTGTGAACAATATTATTCTAGGTTATCCGCAAATCATTTTCCGATGTTTTTTAATATGATTAAAAACGCAAAGGATTTTGTTACTTTTATTCGCGATGATCAAGATAGAGGGCTTCCTATTAGGGAAGAGCAATAATTTATTGTTACCACTTATTAATTAATAATAATACCTCATATATGAGGTATTATTATTATTAAGTCTTATCCTATTTAAAATTATTTAACTTATTTTTATAAAGTTAAGATTATTGTACTTTATTATATTTTATTATATTTTTATATAATCTTCAATAATAAACCATTCTTCAAAAGCGCGTGTATTTTCTTCTAAAGCTAATTCACATAATTTAATTAATTTTGTGAAATGAGGTATATGTAAATGTTCAAAAAACATATTAAAATCTCTAGAACCTTTTCTAACAATAGAAACTTTATGTCCAAATTTCTTGACTTTTGTTCTAAAAAAATCTGCATCCCAATAGGGATCCTCAACAACATATATATATTCGTTAAAAACTGTCTCTTTCATAAGATCAATTTGTTTTTTGTAAAGAAGTTTTATAAAATATTTAAGACGATTTACAACATAAGTTAACGTCTCAGTATTATAAGAAACTGCAGTTAATACGTCATCTGTATTCGCAATAGGAAGTTGTTTAAAATCCATAAATTTATTACGGAAATAACCACACACTATTTGGTAAAAAATAACAGATCTCGAGGAAAATTTCACTCCATCATATGTTTTAGAGTTAGGATCGAATCTTACTTTTTTAACCATGTTATGTATTTATACTTTATAAATAAACAATAAATTCAATTTTTACAATTTTAAATTTTTACATTAGTATATAAAATTATATTGATGGAAGTTGTTTAATCTTTAGTCTCCATTTTGATGTAAATTTACATCATAAAATTTTTCTTAACCTGATTTTTAAGTTAAGAAAAATATACTCCAAAAACTAAAGGTTAAACTTTTAAACTTTCTAAAATATTATTTAATCCTTTACTATTAACTATATATTTTGTTTCATGTAAAATTAAATTTATATGGTTGATATCTGATGCTTCTAGTTTCGTATTATTATAGTATGTGATTACATCAATCATAGAAATGCCATTACTAGGATATTCCTGAAAAGCAAGATCATATATATTCCCATAATTAGTGCATAATATTAAATTATAACTTGTAAAATCTGTCCGATGTTTTTTGTAAACTACTCCTCCGATAGCCTCAGAATTTTCATAATAAACTGAAACTGCGTATTCATCATCTTTAAATTTTTGTATATTTTTAATTTTTTCATTAATCTCGTCACGTACGCGGTAATCTAGTGTTCCATAAGTTTGAAATATTGTTTTAACAAAATTAAAATTTTTATATAAATCAATACATAAACTTTTATTGTACAAATCTGTCCATAAAAAAGAATTACTCTTATTTTCAATACGATTATTTATTATAACTGTTTCTTTCAGAGTACTTTTTTTAAATATTTTTATTTCTTTTAAAAGATTCGCATGTTTAAAAGTTAATTTTGTTTTATCTTCATGTTCCTGAAGTTTTGTATTTAATGATTTAATTATGTCTGTATATTTTAACGATGTTTCTGCTATTTTTTGTGTATAATCATATATATTTTTTAACAATAATTGTGTTTCTTCGTGCTTATTTTTATAATAAATAAGTTCATTCTCTACTTCCGTAATTCTTTCCGTTGATAATTCAGGCATATAATTCCCATTATTCTTATATTCGGGGAATATTTCTTCAATAAAAATTGCAGTGTTCATGATGAAGTTTTATATTTAAGTCTTTGTCAAAATTCATTTTTTTACGCTACGATATTATAATTATTCATTAATATAAACATCTTTTATAACAATAAACATGTTTTATTAAGCTTTAGTCTCCAGATTTTTAGGTTAATAAAAAATGTAATCAAAAATTCGGAGACTAGAGATTAAAATATAAATAATTTTTAAATTAGTATATAGTAATATATTTAAAAATTAATAATACAATATAAATATGAAGTTACGTAATAATAAACTTATTGGTATTGAAGATACTATTCTAAATAAATGTATAAATATTTTACCTGTAGAAATGTTAAGAATTATTGCAGATTTTCATAACTGTGAATATTGTATTAATAATGATTATATACATTGTACCTTTTGTGGTGAATGTGTTGAGAAATATAAATATCATATCGTGTGTCAAAAATGTAATATATGTTATCCAAGTAAGAAATCAGTAATTTTTGCTAATAGAAGATATGATTTTGTAATAGATAAACATATACATTGTGATATATGTGATACGGTTAAAAAATATTCAATGAATAATTATACGTATTATTGCGACTACTGTTCAAATACATTTATCTAACATCTAGTTTCTAGATTTTGAACCTGTATTTTAGTTAAGAAAAAAATTGAATTTTTGATCTGACAATTCTACTAAAATATTGATATGATGTTTACAAGCTATGAGCCTGTATATGGTGCTGAATTTTCAGCCAAAAGCGAATATTCCAATTCTGATTGGAACCAAGTTAAAGGAGTACGAGATGGTACTCCACGTGGATTTATCACTTCACTTCTATCAACTATTAAAAATCTAAGACGACAAGAATTAGATCAAAAAAGACTAGAAGATGAGAAAAAAAACAAAAAAGAAATAAAAGAAATTGAATTTCCAGAAGAAAGTGATACTGAAGACGTGGTTGCATCTCCTATTGCCTGCACAGCTAGTACATCTGCCGCAATAAAGTTTGATAGTGGATTTCCATCCATTAGTCATTCTTTTGCGATGAAAAAGTCATCAAAAGATGATGACTGGACAGTTGTTAAGAGTAACAACAGAATCAAGGCCGCTGGCGAGTCTGATAAGAAGAAATCAGATTTCTCAGTAAATAAGTCGCAGATGTGCAACTCTGTTAAGAATAATTCCAAGTGTCCACATGGAAAATCTTGCAGATTTGCACATGAAGTAGAGGAGTTGACACCTGCCATGTGTCAACACGGAAAGAATTGCAAATTTGTCAGTTTTATCGGCAATTGCTACCGTAATAATGGCGGTAAAGTGTGCTTTTACCAGCATGACGATGAGAAAATTGAAGAATATCTTATTCGTTCTGGTTTGAAGAAGAGAGGACCTGCAACCGAGGAGGAGATGCAACAGGCTTTTGAAGAGTATTTAAAGCCTGTTGAAGTTGCAGTCTCATATAAAAAATCAACTTATAAACAAGTTGAGTTTAAAAAATTTGAAAATATACAAAATAAGCCTGTTAAGAAAGCAATTGTGTCTAAAAAACCTGTTGTTTTCAAGGCCAAAAATCTTGAAACATTGAAGATTGAGAAAAGAAATGAGGTCAATAATAAGATTCGTGACCTAAATGTCTCTATTAAGAGAAGTGGGGAGACTTTGTCGAGATTTAGAGGGATGAGAGATCTATCTGATTTTTACAAAAAACAAATAATAAAATTAGAAGAAGATATCAAAAATAAGAAAAATGAAATAAAAAATTTAGAAGAGGAATTAGCTGGTGTAGCCACGATGAAAGAAGACAAAATGGCTAAAGTAGTTGAGAATATCGAAGTAATTAAAACTGATATTAAAAAAGTTGTTGAGGTAGCGGTGAAGAAAGTGGCTTCAGTTGTTTTATATATTGCTCCAAAAATTGTAAAACAAGTTACTGTAGTAACACTAAATCCGGAGGCGAAGCAGTTCATACCTGTTGGTCAAAATGACGATGGATGGATTGAAGTTAAAAAGAAAAAGACGGTGGTCGCTCCTACAGAAGTAATAATTGCTTCTGATAGAGATAGCGCATTTAATATATTTAAAAATAGAGAAAAAATAAATAGCACACGAACCAAAACAAAAATGTGTTTTAGGGGTAAAGAGTGTAGATATAATGGATGCACATTTGCTCATAGCGAGAATGAGTTAAAAGTTAGCAATTGCATCTTTGGCGAAAATTGCAGATTCGTACATAAACAATCAGGTGTTTTAGTGAATACCTACAAAACTCAGATGTGTCACCATAGACATCAAGATGAGGCCATGTCAGAATTCTATGTTAGACTTGGTATTAGAAAAATGTAAATAAATTAAAAAGTATAAATTAACAAATATAAAATTTTAAACTGTATATAATGGTTTAAAATTTCAAGCAAGACTATTAATATTTAGTCCCATATTTTTGATTATATTTTTTCTTAACCTAAAATTAAGATTAAGAAAAATTTGATAATATAAATTTACAACAAAATGGAGACTAGAGAATAAATTTATGAATTAAGACTATTGCTATTTTTCTATTTTTGTTTATATTAATATTTATTATAATAAATGAAACGTGTTAGTAGGAAAAGTAGTCGGAAACGTAGCCGGAAAGGTAGTCGGAAAGGTAGTCGGAAAGGTAGTCGTGTCCGGAAAAGTAGTCGTGTCCGGAAAAGTAGTCGAAAACTTAGTCGAAAAGATAGTCGAAAACATAATATAGATAGTGGAGACCGTGATAAGAATAATAAAGAACTATCCCTGAAACAATTATTATCTATGAAAAAAGGTTCAGATGATGAAAAAGATTCAGATGATGAAAAAGGTAAATATAATATTGTGGAAAATTCTCCTTCTGGAAGATATAGTAGAACGTCAGAAGAAATTGGAAAAGGTGCATATAAAACTGTTTATAAAGCTATTGATAATCGTGATGGATCTGAAGTTGCATGGTCTATAATAAATACGAGGGGATTAAGTAAAATAGAAAGACACAGAATTGTACATGAAATAAAATTGTTAAATAAAATAATAGGAGATCATCATAAAGAAATAATACCACCAAATATTATTAAGTTTCGTGGTTCATGGAATGAGTCTGAAAAAAAAAGATGTGTTATGGTAACTGATTTAATCCCTGGTGGAACTTTAAAATCATATATAGATAAATATCATAATATTATAACGGAACATCAGATATTAAAATGGGCTATTCAAATATTAAACGGGTTATTTTTTTTACATTCTAATGGTATTATGCATAGAGATTTAAAACTTGATAATATTTTTATTGATCCAGTAACATCTATTGTTTATTTAGCTGATTTTGGTCTATCTATAGAAGCTGAAAATAGCGATGAATCAGTTGGAACTATGATTTATATGGCACCAGAAATGTTTTCAACGGCAATTGATTCTGTGTTAAAATATGATAATAGTATAGATATGTATGCATTTGGTATATGTTTATTAGAAATGTTAACAAAAGAAGAAGCCTATCATGAAATTAAATCTATAACAAATATGGTAGCTAATAAAACTAAAAATATATTACCTTTATCATTACGAAAAGTTAAAAATAAAGAGATCCAAAGAATAATAGCACGATTATTATCAATTGACACAGATGAGAGATATACAGCTCATGAATTATATGAAATGTTGAGTAGAATGTTATAAAATTTTACAAATATCTAACCTTAAAAATAAATATTCTAAAACCGATGTTAAAGCTTCAAGGGTGTAAAATAAAAATGTAGTTATTTTATAAAATTGAATATTTTTAACTTCTATATATTAAATATATTAAATATATTGATGAACATATTCTTTTTACATTTAAATCCTGAAGAATGTGCAAAAATGCATGCAAATACTCATGTAGTTAAAATGATACTTGAATCTCTTCAATTATTATGTAGTGCACATTATATAAGTAATTCTGATTTTAAACCACCTTATAAATTAACACATAAAAATCATCCATGTAGTATATGGGTTCGTACAAGTCTTTCAAATTATAACTGGTTACTCATGTTAACAGAAGAACTTTGTAAAGAATATACATATAGATATGGTAAAATACATAAATCACAAAAATATTTACAATCAATGAGAGAAAACATACCTCCTATACCAGATATTGGTTTTACAGAACCAGCTAAAGCTATGCCAAATGGTTATAAAGAAGATGATGTTATAGATTCATATAGAAATTATTATTTTTATGGTAAGAAACATCTTCATATTTGGAAAAAAAGACCAAAACCGGAATGGTTAGAAGATTATTTAGATTTAGAAATACAAGAATGATTTAAAATTTTAAAACGGTATTACAGTTTTAAAATTATATTATTTATATTTAAATGAGTATTCTTCCACTAGAAATAATATCAAAAATTATGTTATATAATATACATCCTATAGCAGAGATTATAAAATTAAACATAATTCATAGTTTGATAAGACAAGTTATGGGATCATATATAACAAAAATTGAACTAGAATTTCCATTGAAAAAACAAGATTTAGATTGTTTCTTCAATATATTATTTAAACATGACTATTATCCATATTATATAAAATTTCATAATCAAATAGGTATGTATGGAACATTTGAAATTTTAGATTATGATTAATTTAACTTATTGTTCTACTTCTCCTGGTTTTTCTATTTTTTATTGAACATCTTCTTTTTTTACAATTATTTTGTTGCGCTTCAGTTGGAAATTTAATACAGCAGTCTATATGAGTTTTGTCATATTTCATTAATTCAGAATCTATTTCGTTAATTCGTTCATTATTTAAAGTTTCTTCTTGAATTATTATAGAATCTGGAGATATATCTATATCAAATTTATTAAATTTTTCGGTTAAAAATACTTCTGGATTAAATTCAAGCCATGTTTTATACATAAATAATGTTGTTCTTAATTTATCAAAAATAGAGTTTATAGTACAATACCATTGATATATATCAACATTTCTTTCTTTTAATGGAAGATGATTATGACTTTTATATCTAATTACTCTTGCTATTACTTGATTTTTTTTAGCTAAAACAGGTATTGGTTCTAGAATATGTAATTGTTCTGCTCCAATTATGTTAAGTCCTTCTGTGTATTTAGGATGAATGAGTAAAATTATATTTGATTGTTTAAATTTATTTAAGATATTATTTTTTTTATTATCACTGATATTTGAATCTAAATATAAATATTTAACAGATTTCTTTTCAAGAAATTCTTTAAATAATAAAATACCATTATCTGTAAAAGAAGAATAAATAACAGCTCTTTTACCTTCCGCTATTTTTAATACTTTATAAAATTTAGGAGAATAATCTAAATTATCTTTTAAGTTTCCAATAATAATACCTTTCTCAATATATGTTTTCAAGTCTAATTTATCAATATAATAATTTACATCATTAATATCAGTTATATTAAGATTTTTGATAATTTCTTTATTAAAACGACCTTGGGTTAATTTCAACCATTCTACAAGTTGAAAATCACTATAAGATACTTCTTTTGAATATATTTTGAAAATAGGAAATGGAGATTTTTTTATATTGTAATTTTTTTTATGAATAATTATATAAGAATTTATATCATTTATAAGTTTTTTAGAATCTAAGATTTTATAGTCTTCTATTTTATATTTTATATTTAATATAGTTCGTATAAAATAAATAAACCATACAATCGCACTTAATACTCCTATAAATACAAAAGGTCTTGATAAATAATTAGTTAAAAATTCTAATGATACATATTTAATTACACTTTCTTTTGTGAGTTTATTAAATACTGGATTTCCATAACTATCAAATATATCTGTATTAATATTTCCTGGTAATAATGGTTTAATACCATATTTTTGTATAATATTACATAAATCTATAAACTTAAGTATTGTTTTATTATTTGTAAATATTGAAAAAACAGGTATATATATAGTCAAACCTATTATACTTCTACTTATACCTAACATTTTATCTAATATAGGTAAGAAATATCCAAACATATAACTTCTTGATCTATTTATATAATAATATTTATCAATAAACTCAGTATCATTATATGATAATATTTGTCTTCCTGCGCTAATATTTATTAAATATATTAAATCAGTTAATCCATTATAAATTGGTGTACCAGTTAATAACAGAATTTTATGAGACGAATTTAACAGACTTATTTTTTGGTATATATTTTTACTATATTTTATATAAGGAATAATATTATGAGCTTCATCAATTATTATAATTTCATTACTAAAAGTATCACGATTAAAAAATTTATTTATGTTTTCATAGCTATAAAATTTTATTTTATTTTCTATTATAGGTAGCCTATTTAATTCGTTTGTCCATAAAAATATTAAATTTTCTGGACAAAGAATATTTATTTTGAGTTCAGGGTAATTTAAAATTAATGTTAAACCTGATATAGTTTTACCGGTTCCCATATTATAGTATAAAACTAAACCATGTATATCATTAGTTATTAATCTATATGTAGGTTCAATTTGATGATCATTTAAAAAAATTTCAGAACGTCCATCATATTTACTATGTTTCATAACAGTTTATTATTAGGTGTATTTTTATTTTTCAAGTAATAATATTTATTGTTTAATCTTTAGTTTTTAGTCTTTAAAAATGATGTAAATTTATATCAAAAATATGGAGGCTAAATTTTAATTATATTATAAATCATATATCACTATGAATAAAAAATTTAAATGTAACTTAAAACATAATTATATATAATATAATATGACTACAAATTATTATAATATACTACCTACAAATAATGTAGGATTTTGTGGAAAAGATAATTGTGTATATGATATTCACTATGATCGTTATGCACGGAGAATAGTTTCTATAGTAGAAAGAAACAAAAATAAAATAATGTCTCAAGAAGAAATAGAAGAAAATTTTAAACAAGGTTGTATTACAGGATTAAGTGTTTGGGAAATTCTTAAATTAATTCGAACTAATAATGATGTTCGTAATTATTATAATTTTTCTCGCAAAGTCCAAGAATATAAGAAAAGTATCAACTTAAAATAAACTATTTTTAAACTCCTTTCAAGTTTAAAATTATTTAACTAACTTATACTACAAACTGTATTATGACTAATCCCTCGAAATAATCCAAGTAATTCTGCTGTTAAAATCACAAATAGTTCTTCTTTAGCTTCATTTTTTAGGTTAGGATTTGTTACATATTTATTTACATAATTTTCAACAACTGATGCAAATTGTGCATTATTTTTGAGTTTTACTTTAAATGTTTCTGTTATGTGTTTTAAATTTGTATTTATTTTTTCTTTATCTTTTGCATATACTTCATTAAGAGTTTCATTAAGTGATTTGATTTTATGCATATCACTTTCAATTGTATCTATATCATTAATTTCTTTCAAAATATCATCCATTTATCTATAAATAATATAATTTTAAATATGTTTTGTATATTTTAATATTTTAAATGTCGATTTTTACGGTATAAAAAATAATGAACAAATGTAAAATCAATAGGCGTATTGTTTCTTAAATTTGATTGTCTTACTTAATCTTTAATCTCCATATTTTTTCTTAACTTAAAATACAAGTTAAGAAAATATTTATGATGTAAATTTGTATCATGTTAAAAAGTTAAGAATATTTATTACTAATATTTTTAAAATCATGTTTCATTATTTTAAATACATCTAACTGATTATATTTTATAAATATATTGTAAATATCATCTAATAAAGTATTATCAGAAAAATCAATTATAATTAAATCATTTTCATTTATATTATTTTCTAAAGTAATAACTTCTGTATTATTTTCTAAAGTATCAAGTTCATTTACAACTTCGTTTACATTATTATTTTCTAAAGTCTCAACTTCATTTACAATTTCGTTTACACTATTATTTTCTAAAGTCTCAACTTCATTTACAATTTCGTTTACATTATTATTTTCTAAAGTCTCAACTTCATTTATACTATTATTTTCTAAAGTCTCAACTTCATTTAGAATATTATTTTCTAAAGTTCCAACTTCATTTTCTAGAGTATCGTCAGCTTCATCTATAATAATATTTTCTGAATTATTGTCTGAAATAATGTCTTCAGAACCATTGTCTGACAATATCTTATTTTCTAAAATATTTTTAAAATATTCTATTAGTTTATCAGTTTTATATTTGCGTTGTTCTGCGATTATCCTTTTTAATGGTTTTGGTGGTTTATCTTTATCATTATATTGGTTTTTATTTTGTTGTATACCGATTACTATATCCTGAACATTATTTTGAGATGAATTTACTTCATACTCTAATTCCGATTTAACACCATTTATTAATAAATAATTATACCAGTCGGCTCTTGAACTTGATTTAGCAGGTTTTTCAAAAGGATAAAATGAAGATATTACTTGATTATTTCTTACGATTAATGTTTCTCCATCAATCTTATCTGTTTTTAAAATTTTACCATATGTATTTTTATAAACATTGTTATATCTTGTAGTATTTGGTTCTACTGGATTCTCGGGATCAAAAAAGTCTTTATTGAACTTCAAAGCAATATTATGTTTATAATTTCCTATATATGTTAACTTAATTAAATCACCCTTATATTCTTGTTTATTTCTTGAAAACTTAGCAGCTCCAACACATGAAAAATGCATTAACTTACCATCTTCTTCAAATAAAAATATATCATTATTTTTTTTGTCTCTATAATGTTCGATAATATATTCTGTTTTACCTAGATAATACTCGTTATTTTTACAATTAAAATAGTTGTATTTTTTTATATCTAAAATATCAGTCGGTTTTTGATAATGTTTATATTTAAAATTTATATCATTAAATTTTCCATATATAATACCACACCAATTAAAACTATCTATTTCATTATCTTCATCACTCATAAAATTATTTAAAATACTATTATGTAAATTATCATTATAAACAAATCTTATAGTGGTACCCCTAATTTTTAAATGCATATTTTTACGTTCTTCAAAAAATTCGGTTTTTTCATCTTCCGTCATAAAACTTCTTTTTATCATCTTACTATATTTACCAGTCTCAACAATAACATCCCACGGCACACTACATTTTAAATATTCCCCAGTTGAAGTCAAAGTGAATATTTCTACATTTGTATTTTGACTTGCTATTTTAAGTGAATTTTTACCTCCAATACCTGAAATACCTATTGATTTAGAATTATTGTGATTTTCTCTATACATCGAGAACATATTTTCTAATCCACTTATATTCATACCTAAACCATCATCAATTATAGAAATTTTAGTATTTATAATATAAACAATATTATTAGCACCAGCATCTATACTATTTCCATTCAATTCTAAAATACATTGTTCGATTGAATAGCCATTTCTATCCAAATTGTTAATAAAACCACGTTCATCAATATTACCAATATTATCCATTTATCTATTTATCTCCTAATATGATACATTATAAAATCAATTTTAAATCCTTATGGGTGTAGGCAATGGTTGAATTAATTAATAAGTAGAATACTATGCAATAACGGGCTCAATTTATAGGTGTTTTAGGTTTAGTTAAAATACCAGGTACAGGATCTGTTTTTAGTCTTGGCAGATCTATAATAACACTATGTGCAGTATATTAAACTAAAAATACTAAATCTATAGAGAAACCGACAGAGAAATCTAATCCTTAATAATTTATGATATTTTGAACTAATGATATAGTAATAATATTTATAAAAAATTGATTTTTATTAAAAAACAAATAATAAAAAATTATAAACACATGTGCGCTATATTTGATAATTTTGATAATTATAATAATGAAATAGTTGAAGAACAAGACGATGAATCTCAGGATATTATAGAAATATATGATATTAATCAACATCAATTTGATAATGATTATTATCAAGAACAGATGGAAGAACAATATTATCAAAGATTAGACGAACAAGGAGATGAGCAATCATAATTAAAAACATTATAATTAATTTTTTCTTAATCTAAAATTAAGGTTAAGAAAAACATATTCACAAATCTTTATAATATCGTATAATTTTACACCCTTGAAGATTCTACAACTCCTGTTTTAGAATCTTCAAGGGTGTAAATGAAATACATAACTTAAATATATATAATTATATAAATAAATGTTGATATCACGTAACGGTAAAGAAATTTTGAAAGTTTCAAAGAAAAATTGGAATTCATATTTAAATATTATTTCGCCATTTAGAAAAGCTGATAAGAGTTATATGAACTGTTCTCTTAAAGATAGAAAAGATTTAATGTGGTGTGATACATGTAATACTGGAATAGGAAATCTTTCAAATTCTTGTGTAAATACAATTGCAAGTTTAAATTTACAAAAATATTCTACTGTATTATTTAAAGATTTTAATGATCTACAAGATGATTATTATGAAATAGATATAGATAGAAATGATGACAATAGTACTATATAATTTAATAAAAAATTGAATTATAAAAAGAATTATTTAATATATTATAGCATGTTTAAATTTAACATAATCACGACATATAATGATGGTGAACAAGTATTTTTTGATATAGAAATGGATCAAGAAGATGTTGAAAATGAAAAAACTTTTTACACACGTTATTTAGAGAAGAACCAGATTTAAAATCATTAATTAAGTACAGTGTTTGTCAAATATGTAAAAATACTGAAGAACTTTTGCCTTTCTTATCTGAAAGATATGGAAAATATTATTTTACACATGAAGATTCAGATGCATTAAATATTCTAAATAAATATTTAGAAATAAGAAATAATTAAAAAATTTGTTTAATCTTTAGTCTCCAGATTTTTGATTACATTTTTCTTAACTTAAAATTAAGGTTAAGAAAAATTTTATGACGTAAATTTATATAATTTTAGACATTAAAGAATAAATAATCTGCATTTGAAATGTTAAAAGACATAAACAAAAATTATTGTCTTGATTGTGGAAAAGAGCTTCCAAATCTATTTAAATGTTGATCAATTATTTTCTTATTCATTTTTGATTTATCACTTTCAAAATTTTCTTTTACATTTGATGCTCTATTTTGATTTGGTACTTGACCTGGTATTTGATAACCTCCTGGTTGTATTTTATCTGCTAAATGATAATTTCTAGATGATACATTAGATTCACCTTGACCTGCTTTATTTAAATAAACATTTTTAACAGTTGGAATAGAACCATACATTTCTCTTACATATTCTGGTTTAATATCTTTTTGATAATTTTGTTGTGTTTTACTAGTATTCATTTGATGTTCTGGTAATACTCTAAATAATTCAATATCATCGTGAATATATGTAACTTTTTCATTACCTTTTACGGTTGCATCAATATAATATTCTGGTATATTACGATATAATTGTACATCATCATGAATATAATTAATTTTTGTAGTATCACCATTAATATTACTAATTGCCGAATGATAAGGAATTGTTCTATCAAGTTCAATATTATCATGTATATATGATACTTCATTTTTGTCTCCTTTCATTGCTGATGTTGCTGAATAATTAGGTAGTGTTCTAGATAATTCTATATCATCATGTAAATATGTAACTTCATTTTTATCTCCACGTATGTTAGATCTTCCCACATGTTGTGGTAAATTTCTATCTAATTCTATATCATCATGTAAATATGTAACTTCATTTTTATCTCCTTTCATGGCAGATGTAGCTGAATAATAAGGTAAATTACGTTCTTGAAATAAATCTTGGTGTATATAATCTGTTTTTTCATTACCTTTAAGTTGTGTTTGATAATTTATATTTAATATATCTTGTGTTTTTACATTACCCATATCAACAAAATCATCTAATGAACCAATTTGAATATAATTAGAACCTTTTATAGTATCTACAGAATGAGCATTTGTATCTTGAATATATCTATCTGTATTAACTTGGTTATTATTAATATATTTTATATCATTAACATTAGATTGTGCAAAAGCATGATTAACATTTTTATTTATTCCAGTAGTAGGTTCTAATACATTTTGCACGGTTCTATCTGTTGTTCTAATTTTTGTATGTGCGGATTTACGTAATGAAGGTTGAATTACGTATTTAACTTCATATGGTTTTTCTAAAGGGGTTGCTATTTTATAAACAGCAGTTGGACGTGCACTAACATTTAAAATACTATTTTTAACTTCTTTTGTTTTATCAGCTGGAGATTGATTAATTACCTTTTTAGAAAAATCTACAAATCCAGGATTTGTAAAAGATTCCGTCCAAATTCTTGGTTGTCTAGATAATGGTAATAAATTATATTCTGTTTGAATTGGAGGTCTAAATGCTCCATCTCTAGCAATACGATATGGTAAAAATGCTTGATTATTTCCTACACCTCCATTCATTGATTTACCTGACATATTTGATGTGTTATTATATTGTACTGAAACTGAAGGATTGACACCACGAGAAAATTGTCTAATAGCTTCACAAGCTCTATCTGTTCCAGCATCTATCATAGATGTAATATCTGATGTTTCTCCTACTTTATCAATTCTCCGTGTATATAAACTCTTAGGAGGATCTTTTAAAATATTCATATTTGTCCCCCAAGACTCCGCTGAAGGAAGTGTAATTTTTCCATGATTTGTTAAAGCACTGTAACTTAATGACATTTTATATATATTTTATTTATAACTTTATAAATAATTAATTGTAAAAAAATAAAAATAAGTGTCATCATTTATAAATTTGTAAAATTACAGTATTTGTTATTTTGAATTAGATTTTATATATATATATAAATTTAGTTATACTTAGAATATTTACTGTTCATAATTATCTATTTTATTATTTATATTTTACTAATTCAATTTTAAGAAATATTGTTAATAGAAATAAATGCTTGATAAAATTGATGCATATATTATAAGTATAAAAAAACCTAGAAAATTATTAAAACAAATTAAATATTTTAATTTAAATCCAATATGGCTTGAAGCTATTGATAAATCAAAATTAACTAAAGAAGATATCTTAAAAAATACTACTTCATTTTATAATTCTTTTGGACCTATAAGTTGTATTGCAATTGCAATGTCACATATAAAAGCATGGAAAACATTTTTAAAAACAGGGAATGAATATTGTGTCATATTTGAAGACGATGTAGTCTTTGAAAAAAATTTTGATGTTAATGTTAGAATAGCTATTCAAAATACTCCTACAGATTTTGATTTATTAAATTTAGGTTATTTTGAAACGGAAACTATAAATATTCCAATATCTATTGTATATAAATTAAAAAGCGAAGTCATAGTCAATAAATATGTTAAAAAACCAAAATTTACATCAGGATTACATGCATACGTTATAAGTAAAAAAGGAGCTGAATTATTAATTAATTTAATAGATAAACAGATAAACAATCATGTTGATCTTATGATTTTCAAATTATTTAATAAAGGGTTTGTTAATATTTATAATTTAAATAAAAGACTTGCATATCAAACATCTACTGATATTTGTAATGGTGTAAATTCTATTAATCATCCTATTATATTAAGTAAACTAACAAGTTTAATAGAATTAGATAAAATGTTTAGACTTAATTATTGGTTGTCTATAAAAATTTTAAGAATTGGAAATATAAATGTAAGTCCAACATCTATTATATTTTTTATTATAGGAATTATATTAGCAATAACACGTGTACCTATTAAAACATTAACTTTAATATTTTTTATAATTTCAATACCTGATATATGTATGTATCAATATATTGATACTATAATATTAAATTATACATTATTCATAATACCAAGTTTCTTACTTAAAATTTTAAATAATATTTTACTAAATAAATGAATAATATCATAAATAATATATTAATACAAACAGATATTAAATCAATTAAAAATGTGTTTTGGGAGTCATTTTATAATAAAAATTACATATCTAACTCTAATACACGAATAAATATACAAATTCTTTTATTATGTATAAGTTGTGGTGGAAAAGGTGATGTAATATTTTGTATTAAAATAGCTAATTTTTTAAGAGAATGGTATAACGCAGATGTTTATATAGGTTCAACTGATATTGATGCTTTTAAACAACTTGGTGAAACTAAAAATCTTATTAAATTAAATGCTAAAATAAAAGATTATTGTAGACGATTTAGAAGCTTATCATCATCTAGAAATCTTAATAATTTTGATTTATATTTTGTAACACCAGTCCAATCTAATTTTAATGCAAAATTACAAGATGTAACATCATTGATTCCTGCAGCTAATAGATTTAATACTTTTTTCTTTTCTGAATATAATCATTATGATGATGAAAATTTTGATTTTCCAATGGGTGTAGGAGGAAATAAATACGGTTTACTTATAACAAAAACAGGAAAATATAAAAATAGAGTCCAAAGTTTAAAAAATCCATATATATTTTTATATATATCAGATATAGATGATGCTGATAATTGTTTTATATCATTTATTGAAATGATTTGTGTTAAATATCATAAAACCCATAAAAAACTTGATATTTTAGTTCCAAATGATGTTCTATTTATAATAGAAGATAATTTAACTAAGATATTAAATATAATTGAGAATTTTTATCCAAATATTATAATTAAACATAAAGATTATATTGAAACACTTTCTTCTGATGATTCTAGTAAATCTATTATTACATTTAGAGCAGATATTTTTCCAGTTCCTTATTCAGATATTATAGGATTAATGAAACATAGTTTAAAAGATGTATTAGTAACAGGAGATCAAAGTATTTCAGATGTTTTATCTTGTTGTATCGATAAAAATATATGGTATCAAACAGGAGGTTGGAAAGAAACATTTGCTAAAGAACTAGCATATTATTTACCAAATAAATACTTAGCAAATACGAAAACATCTTGTGGTACTTTAGAAGGTATAAAATATAAATCAAATTATAAGAAATTTGTCAAAGATTGGAACTTTACAATTTTAGCTAAACCAAAATTAGATGCAATATTAGAATTTGCAAAATTTAAACAAACACACTATACAGAAATAGAAAAAATAGAAAATATTATAAATAAATCTCGAAATATAACAACATTAAAAAATAAAATTCGAGAACTTTTTTAAACTTGTATTTAGTTTATTTTGAACTTGTAGTTTTTCTTAACTTAAAATTAAGGTTAAGAAAATTTTTATGATGTAAATTTACATCAAAATGGAGACTAAAGATTAAAGATTAAAATTGAATTTAAAAAATAATTTTAACAATATTTTTTGAATACATGGATAAGATAGAAAATATATTAAAAATTAAATATGATTGGGTTACATCTCCCTTCTATAAAAAAGATATGAATAAATGGGCTGTGGATTACTTAAAAAATAATGATGTTAATTTTGAGTTATTAAATAATGAACTTCAAATATTAATTGATATAGATAACAATACAGGATTAAACAGTTTTAATATGTATGGGAATTTTGAAATGTTATGGTCCTCTATTCCTAATGCATTAATATCTTCTTTACTTAACGCAAAGTCATCCTTATAATGAATAACATTAAATTATTTTCTTAACCTTTTATAGGTTAAGAAAATATGTATATTATCAAAATATCTAATCAAAATATTCTTCATTTTTTCTTTTATATTCTTCATATCTATTTTCTTTTATTGCTAAAGTCCTTTCATATTCAACTTGATAATCAATATAATAATCTGTATATTCATCAACTACATAGTCATAATCTTCTAATCTTTCTTCACAGTGTTTAATGTCGTAATAATGAGAACATCTACCATTGTCTTTAAATCTACATTCGTATGCAACGTAATCTCCATGACATTTATATGTGCTATTACACATATCTATATGTTTCTGTAATTCTTTTGAACATTCATCATTACAAAGTTGTTTTTCCTTCTTTATAGTTTCTTTGAGTTCTCTTCTGTTATTATATGATTTACTATTAAATTCATCTAATTGTTTCTGACATTTAACCATTTTGTCTTTTAATAAATTAATTTCTCTCCAAGTTAACTTCCCATCGTAATACTTACTAAATCTTTCATTAATAATATTACCAATTGGATGAGGTGATAAACGCCACCATTTAGCATCAATAATCTTATTGTATGGTTCAATATCTTCAAAACCATTATATTCATTATCTTCTAATACCTTAAACATATTCGCACGATTCATAGTAAATACGATAATACAATTTGTATGTTAATTTAAAAATTCAATTTTTTCCGACAAAAAGATTTGCTCTTAAAGATTGATTTCTAAAATATTAGTATAATAATTTAATATTTCTTTATTATTTAACTTTAAATCATTCTATTCTATTATTTATTTTTACATTTTCGATCATATTAGAAGTAAACCACCATTCTAAGTGTGAAGATAAATTTTTTGCTTGTTGATCTAACCAACTAACAAACGGAACAAATTGATGTATATCATTAGATTGATTTTCAATCTTTTTTAATCTTGAATCTATATCATCTATTTTATTTAATATTAAATCTAATTTATCATTCATATCTATTTTTTCCGTTTATTACAAAGTAAAAATTATTTTTTAAATAAATAAGTTCTGAAATACTTTTAATAAATATTCAATCATATTTCGTTAAAGTATTCGTATTTTTTTAATTAAATAATTATTTATTAAATAAATGAGCGAAAATGGCAAAGTTGTTAAAATGTGTGTTGAAAAATTTCATATAGGCGACATAGAACATCTTAAAAATTTAAAAAATATGAGTAAAACTGATAAACAATATAGAAAACTTAGTGCCGCATTTTATACTGCTAAATTATGGCCTAATAAAAGTATTATTAAAGTTGCATTTATGGGAACACCTGATAATATAAATCGTACATCAATTGCTGAACTCGAAGCAATAAGAGATTCAAAAGGAAATGCTCTTAAATTAGATCCACTTCAATATGAAATATCAAAAAAAAATACGAATATAATTAAAGCTATAAAACAAATCGTTAATGAAAGAATAAATCCTATAGTAAATTTAAAATATATTTTTGTAGACAATATTAAAGATGCACAAATTAGAATAAGTTTTGATTCTTCCCAAGGAGCTTGGTCTTTAGTCGGAACAGATTGTTTAAGAAATACTAATACAATAGAACCAACGATGAATTTAGGATGGTTTGATGTAGCTACTACAATACATGAATTTTTACATAGTGCAGGTTTAATACATGAACATCAAAATCCTAAAGGAAAATCTATAGATTGGAATGTTAATAAAGTATATCAATGGGCAGAAGATACACAAGGATGGGATAAATCTACAACATATCGTAATATTATAGAAAAATATGAACAAAATGAAATAAATGGTTCTGAATTTGATCCAAATTCTATAATGCTTTATTTTTTCCCGGCAAGTTTAACAAATGATAATAAAGGTACTCATCAAAATTTAATATTATCTCCAATTGATGTTCAATATCTTAATTCTGTATATCCAAATGCTCCTGAAACTGCTCAACAATTTTATAAAAAAATATTTAATATAGATATTAAAAATACTACAAATAAACTTAAAATCGGTGGGAAAGTTTTTAAGAACAAAAATGTAAATCATGAAATATTTGCCGGTGTAGCATGGGGTTTAAGTATATGTTTGGTTCTATTTTTATTAGTAAAATATTTATTACCTTAAATTATATTTTTAAACATTATTATATATTTAAAAATATTTGATATTATTTATTCAAATAATGTTATTGCAAATTTTTTATTTTTTATTGAAGTCAATTTATTATTATATTTATCAGAAACTTTCCAATTTAAAATATTAGGTAAAATACAATCTTCATAATTGTTTTTTAACCAATCTTTAATTTTTTGACACTTATTTTTCTTTAATTCAATTAGAAAATTAACAGATCTATCTCGATATTCTTCATCAATTGAATATACTCTCCCATCTTTTATTAAAAAATTTCTATCAGCCAAATCACTTATTCCAAAAATCCATCTCGCTAATAAATTTAAAATATAATCTTCTATCTCAATATCATTATTAATAATATCATTAATACTAATATGAGAGTTAATATTAAACCAATTTACTATAAGAGTATCTCCAGACCATGTACCTGGTGGTTTTTTATCTTTTTTAAGATTTTTATATTCTTGATATGTAACTATATTTGATATAATATCTTTTTTATTTACAGTTGAATTTGATATTAAAAATGGTAATGCTATACTTCTATCTACTTTATTTCTATATCCTAATGGAACACCTTCAGGCCATCTATTTACAATTAACATCTCTATTCTTAATGTTTTCATATAAGGTAATCCATTTTCTTTTTTCCAATTATTCATTTCTATCGCATTCTCAGCATCTGTTATAGATCTTAATGGACCTTTTACAAGAACAAAATCATTTGTAATTGAATCATCTGCGAAATATGTATCAGATTTAGAAGTACTTGTATTAAGTTGTGCTCTAACTATAAAATTATAATAAGTTTCTAATTTAAATTCCTGTAAATCAACTTCATCTTCAACAACTATATCATATTCTATTTGTTTTGATATATTTTCAGCAATATATAGAGTATATAACTCTTCTTTTGTAAGAATTCGTTTGTTATCAATTGCTAATTTTAAATGTATATATAAATTTCTATATCTTTGATCTAACATTTCTAAATTTTCATTTTCAACTACCGCTCCTTCTTGTGCAAATCGTGCAACACTTGTTTCTCCACTCATATAAACATGTTTATCATTACAGAAACTATCTATATTTTTAATTGTCATATTCTTATTAAAATCTAAATCACAAAATATATTATTTAACTGTAATTTTACATCTGGAATATTTACAATACTTAATAAAATAGCTTGATATAAAAACAATGGTGTTTCGGTTTCAGGTTTACCCTCTATAAACCATTTATGTAAAATATCTATTTCATCTTTAAATTTTAACGGACATTTTTCTTTTATAATAGACCATATTTTATCATTTTTTCTACTTGTTTTTGACTTTAATATATTTTCCATATTTTCACTGATCCAATAAAAAATAGAAATATTATTCGTATTAATATTTATTTCTTCTATCGGTTGAGGTATATTATATAAATCACGTAATTCATATATATATTTAATTATCTTTTGTTCATCTTTAGAATTAGATCCATAATATGGTGGTAAATGAAATACAGATTTCAAATCACTTAAGAATCTTAATTTTTTAGAACTACATAATATTCTAACGATTTCAACAAGACAAGTAGAATCAATTCTTTTGCTCTTTTCCCATTTAGAAATCAAATTATCTATATTTTTACATATACCAGGTTGTCCAATTCCAATATCTTCAACACATATTACTCTAAGTCTATTTATCATATTTGTTTGAATTCCTTTTACTAAAGTTATTGTTTGTTTTTCATCTCTATCAGGAAATTTTTCTAAATATTCAGACATTATAATAGGATTATACAATATTTTAAAATAATCTAATTCTAAAACACACCAAATAGCTTTTAGAAACATTCCTCGTCTAATATATTTTTGAATAGCACTTATAATCAAACTTTTTTCAAATCCATTATAAGTAGTAACATATCTATGTTTAACGAAGATTTTTCCAATATTTGAATGTATGTTATTACTTATAAATTCATCCATGGCCTATAGATAATTTATTATAGCTGTTTATATTTTCATTTTTATTTTAACCTTTAGTCTCTAGATTTTAAATTTTTTTTCTTAACCTTAATTTTATGTTAATAAAAATGTGATCAAAAATTTTATGTTAAATTATAATATAGTTTTATAATTTAAAAATATATTATAATATATAAAATATGACTTACGATGAATATATCTCTAAATTAATACACAAAAATAGAATTCGAACTAAAAAAAGAATTAAAAGTCGTAAAAAAACTATTAAACATAAAATTCATAGAAATAAGAGTAAGAGTAAGATTAGAAATATAAATAGAAAAGTTCTTAGTATTGATAATATTAGAAAAACAAAACAAAGTAAAATTTCTAGACGAGTTAAAAGAACATCTATTGTTTGTAAAAATATATTAAAATATACTTATAATAGTAATAGTTGTTATATGGATAGTGTTATGTTTTGTTTATTTTCATTTCCAAATAATTTTATTAAACATTATATTATAGATGCAGACTTTAAAAGAATTGAAAATAAAATAAGAGAAATTAAACTTCATAATCGTAATATTAATATTAAAACTATTAAAACTATTATGAAATATATAACATTTATACATAGTAAAATAACTGAAAATAATCAAGAATATTGTACACTTAGAAAATTTTTATTACAAGATCCTATTAATACATTAGATAATAATCCAATATTTAAATATAATAATAGAAATCAACAAGATGCTAGTGAATTTTTACAAGCAATATTAAATACATTTTTTATATCTAATATAACAGTTAATCAAATAAAAATTTTTAAAAATTCAAAAACAGGTCTAATATTAAAAAGTGAAATTAAATATAAAACAGATCCTTATATACAATTTTATCCATATGAATTGATAGAATCTTTTAAATTAGATAAAGAAGAAATTACAAAATTTGACAAAAATAACATTTATACTGATGAAAACAAAAATACATATGATATAATGATTGAAAAACTGATATATACAGTAGATAATTCTTCTAAAAATAAGTTTATTATATTAGGTATAACACGAACATTAGACTTAGAAACTAAAGATACAAATCCTATTGTAATTTTAAATAATATAAATCTTTCTGGACACAATCTACATTTAACATATATTATTATACATAATGGTTATACTATAAATATAGGTCATTACACAGTATATTTTAAATGTAATGATAAATGGTATTATTATGATGATATGGAAACAAATATTAAATATATAGGAACATTTACATATATGATTAAATATACTAATGTTTGTAAAAATGCATTATTATTATTTTATAGTGGATAATAAATAGATATTATAACGTAACGGTCTTATAATTCTGTAAATTTTAAAAAAATAATTATAGTATTTATAATTATTTTAACCTCTAGTCTCCAGATTTTGAACATGTATTTTTCTTAACCTTAATTTTAGGTTAAGAAAATTTCTATGACGTAAATTTACATCAAATTAGAGACTAGAGGTTAAATTAATCCAATATATATTACATAGGTTTCATTATATTGTTACGTATATGTGGATTTTGCTGTTGATATGCGGGTGTTTGATAAGGAAGTGTTTGTTGATTAGGTTGTTGTTGGTTAGAATGTTGTTGGTTAGAATGTTGTTGATTAAATTGTTGTTGATTAAATTGTTGTTGATTATTAGGTTGTTGGTTAGAATGTTGTTGTTGATTAGGTTGTTGCTGAGAAGTGCTTATAATCTTTTTTATTTCTTCAAGTTTATTTTTGATTTCTACATGATCTGCTCCAACTGTATTTCCATACAATTTACTATCAACATAATATTCAAAAGTTGGAACACCTTTAACATATGGTGATATTTTTTTCATTGCATCTTCTTTTGCAAAAATAATCCCTGTATTTGAATTTTCTTGTGCCATTTTTTCAAATTTTGGAGCTATTGATTTACAAGGTCCGCAAAAATCGCCATAAATATCTATTATAACTACTCTATTATTCATAATAAGATGTTGTTTTTGATCTGCTGATTCAATAACAGTTAAAATAGAATTAGGAGATGAACTTGGAGATGTTTCAACTTTTTTTTCTGCACTAGGTAGATCTTTATACGTTTTGTAATTTGACATTTATATTTTATAATATAAAAATATTTCTTTATATTAATATAAATGAGTAAAAATAGTAATTATACAAATTTAAAAAATTATTGTACAAGTTCTGGTAATTGTAAACGCAGTAACTTTGGAAATTTACAAAGTTATGAACTCTTTACAAACAATAAAATAGTTGTAAATCCGACCGACCAATCTGAAGAAATTACAACTCCTACTAAACCAGATAATATTCCAAAATCTGATCTGCAACCAATTACAACTTATAAACCATGTCCTACAAGAAGATTGGTAATTACTGCAGTACTTTAAATTTATTTTTAAACTTTCTTTAAATAAAATTGAATTTTTAGTTTAAATTTATTTTTTTAATAAATGTCATTAAGTGAAATTCGATATATTCATGTAAATAATACAGATATTCAACCAGAATATAGAAATAAAAGTTTACATATCGCTTTAGAATATGCAGATTTATTAAAAGATTGGACCACTTTTAAAAAATTATATAGACTTGCACCTGAAATTTTATTAAATCATTTAAATAATACAAAACTTATATTTGATTATCATTATCTAAAATTAGATGATCAAGAAATAAATGAATTATTTAATTAAAAAATTTTAAACTAAAGTATAGTTTAAAATTCAATTATTATATAAATTATTATAGACAATATTATAGTAAATAATACACCCAATATTATAGGTAAAATATTGAATTCTTTTATTGGTGATTGTGTGATATCTGGTATTTGCGTCGTTGTATCTGGTATTTGCGTCGTTGTATCTGGTATTTGCGTCGTTGTATCTGGAATTTGTGTCGTTGTATCTGGTATTTGCGTCGTTGTATCTGGTATTTGCGTCGTTGTATCTGGTATTTGCGTCGTTGTATCTGGAATTTGTGTCGTTATATTTGGTATTTGTGTAGTTGTGTTAGAATATTGTGTTGTATCTGGTATTTGTGTAGTTGTGTTAGGATATTGTGTAGTCGTATTTGAATATTGTGTTGTATCTGGTATTTGTGTAGTTGTGTTAGGATATTGTGTAGTCGTATTTGAATATTGTGTTGTATCTGGTATTTGTGTAGTTGTATTAGGATATTGTGTAGTCGTATTTGAATATTGTGTTGTATCTGGTATTTGCGTGGTTGTGTTAGGATATTGTGTCGTAACTGGTATTTGTGTAGTTGTGTTAGAATATTGTGTTGTAACTGGTATTTGTGTTGTAATATCTGGCATTTGTGTAGTTATATTAGGATATTGTGTCGTAATATCTGGTATTTGAGTTGTAATATCTGGTATTTCTGTAGTACTATTTGAATTTGTATACACGGGAAATTTAAGAATTCTATTATCATAATTTGATACATATAAATATCCTGAATTAATTACTAATCCGACAGGATAATTAATACCTTGGTCTGGCATAATCCAACGACCATTAAAATCAGTTTTTGGATTAGATATAGATATTATACCAATTGTACTCCCCGACCAATTTGCCATATATAAATATGTATTAGTTGGATCAATGATTATTTGATTAGGACCATCAATACCTTCATTTAATGTTGCCCAATTTTCATAAAAAATTTGTGGATCAGATAATAATATCTTGCAGATAGTATAACCACTAATATTTGCTACATATAAATATGTATTACTTGGATCAATTGTTATACCTGTTGGATTATATAAACCTTGAATATAATAAGAACCCCAAGTAGGATTATATATGTTTGGATTAGACACATATATTTGACTAATTGTACTTGAACCATAACTTGTTATATAAACATATATACTTGTAAAATCTATTGCTATAAAATAAGGATTATTTAAACCATGATTACTTGTAGCCCAAGTTGGGTTATATATATTTGGATTAGGCACATATATTTGACTAACTGATCCCATTTCATCTATACCTCCAATAGTATTAACTACATATATATAAGTATCTGTTGAATCAATTACTATTCCAAAAGGTGCACTTAAACCTTGTTCACTTGTAGCCCAATTTAAAATAAAATCATCTAAAGGATTAGATAATGATATTCTACTAATACTATTACTATTTACATTTACAATATACATATATTTCTTTTTTGAATCTATAACTATTCCTGCAGGAAGATTAAGACCTCTATCTGATGATATCCACGTTTCATTATAAGACATTTAATTTTAGTATTTATAAAATTATTTCTATTTTGAAAAACTTTTTAACTTTTAGCCTCTAGATTTTTGTTTGTATTTTTCTTAATCTTAAATTTTAAGTTAAGAAAAAATTTATAATATAAACTTATATCAAAAGTAGACTAAAGGTTAAATTAATATTTTTAAAGTTATATATATAAGTTTAAAAATATTTGGTAATTTTATTTTTAATTTTTTATGAAATGTTACACAATGTTAGTTCAAAAATTAAAAATGAATTATTTAAAAACATATTCAACTGAAAATATAGAATATGGAAAGACATTTAACTAATACTGAAATTGAGGATATTCTTGATTTCATAAAACCTAATCAAAGACTTCCACTTGAAATGGATAATTCTGTTATTTTAAATAACAAAAATAGGTTAATAAAACAACTGAAACAACAAAAAATTAATCCAAAAATTATTCCTGAATTAAAAAATCAAATTAAAGATAATTACTTTAGAAGTAGAGTTTCTCCTGGTGAAAGTGTTGGTATTTTAGCTGCACAATCTATAGGTGAAAGACAGACACAAAATTCAGTTGTATATGGAGAAGAAATTTTAGTTAAAAAAAACGATAAAATTTGGAAAACGACTGTCGGTCAATTAATTGACCAGGAAATAAAAGATATAATACCAGATGAGTATAATAATTATATAAAACAAGTTAAAAATATCCAAGTACTTACAGTTTCGCAAGATGAAAAAATAGAATGGAAATATGTTAAAGAAATTAGTAAACATCCTACAAATGGTGACTTAATTCAAGTAACTACAGAAAGTGGACGCAGTGTTACAACTACTTTAGCTCATTCACATTTGAAAAAAGTTGAAAATGGTATAGAACCGATACTAGGTAGTGATTTAAAACTTGGAGATAGAATACCAGTAATTAAAAAATCTCCTAAAGAAGATTCTAATTTTAAAACATTATTTATTACAAAATTTATAAATTATATACAAAAAGATAATGAAGATAATATTATATTATGTGCGAATTTTCACACTAAACGATTAGATACAATAATTTTTGATTCTAATGATAGTGTTAAAATACGTTTGATAAAAAGTTTTATACAATTGAAAGGATTTTTAAATAATAAAAAAGAAGTATTAATAGATTATCAAATGTTATTAACACAATTTGGTATTTTAGCTAATATTTCACCCAGTCTAGATTTTGGATATAATTTATATATTCAACAAAAGTACATTGCAATCTTGTCGAATTTAATAAAAGACTCAGTTCCAAAAGAGATTATTTATGATAATTTTGAAGAAGATTATCCACTGCCTATTTGTTGTATAACTAAGAATATTATAGATTGCATATATGATGTAATATATGAAACAGAATATGCGTATAATGAAGCAGATAATATAGCTAAAAGTATTTATAATGTAAATTGGAATAATATTAAACTTGTATTAAAAGAACGTTTTGAAATTTTGAAGAGAATATCTATCGAAAGTCAAAATGATTATTTTATAAGAATTATTGATATAATTGATAAAAAACAAGAAAAAGACATTATCTGGGATAAGATTGTATCTTTGAAATTAATTTCTGAAAAAGATTACAAATACGATTATGTTTATGATTTTTCAGTACAAGGGAATGAAACATTTGCACTCTTTTCAGGAATTGTTGTTCATAATACTTTGAATTCAATTGATTGGAAAGAAAATATACTGTATATGCAAAATAAAGAATGTATCGTCGAACCGATTGGTAAAATGATAGATAATTTATTATTAAAATATCCAGAAAATATTGAGAAAATTGCAGAAAATCGAACAGAATATTTGCCTTTAGAAGATGGTTATTTTATACCTTCTTGCGATGAACATGGAAATACGGATTGGTATCAAATTGAAGCTATTACAAGACATCTTCCAGTAGGTGATTTAGTTAAAGTCACAACAGAATCTGGAAGAGAAGTAATGGCTACACAAAGCAAATCGTTTCTTGTTTGGAATGAAGAAGAGAAAAAATTCTTAGCAACCAAAGGTTCAGATATTAAAATTGGAGATATACTTCCAACTACAGAAGGTTTACCTAGATTTAAAGATCATATACAAACACATTTTAAATATATAAATATAGATATAGAATTAGATAGAGAATTTGGTTTTATAATTGGTTTATATTTAACAAATTTATTTGATACTTTTAGAAAAGAAGATGACAAAATAAATAAAAGAGTTATTGATTTTATAGATAAATACTCTATTGATAATATACTACTTATATTAAATCATATTACAAAAGATTTAACAGAAATTCCTAGTTTTTCTTATATTGCATCAGAAGAATTTATTAAAGGTTTATTATCAGGCTATTATAGAAATTGCGAATATACAGATAGTGGGAGTATAATTTGTAAAATAAATAATGAACTATTGTTAAATTCTATCTCATTTTTGTTAAATTATTTTGGAATTATTGGTATGTATACTAAAGAAGATGTATTTCTACTTGAAGTAAATAAAAACTATACCAAAACGTTAGAGATGAATGTATTAGAAGAGATTTGGAAAGATTTACCAAAAGAGTTATTATTGTCTAAATATGAAATAAGTAACAATGGGAGACTGAGAAATAAATTATCTAAAAAAATTTCAATAAGAAAACAAGATATAAATGGTTATATTAGAGCTCATTTATGTTTAGATAATAATTTAAGAAAAGATTTTTCTTATCACAAATTATGCTTAATATCATTTAAAAATATTATGTCTGATAAAATCATTGATCATATAAATAATATTAGAGATGATAATAGAATATCAAATTTACGTTGGGTAACTTATACTGAAAATAATACAAATAAAATTTTTAAATATCAAAAAGGAAAAAGTATTATACAATATGATTTAGATGGTAATTTTATTAAAATATGGGATAAAATAAGTGATGTTGTAAAAGAATTAGGCATAACAAATCAAAATATATCAGCGAATTTAAAAACTAAACAAAAAAGTGCCGGTGGTTTTATATGGAAATATAATATTATTAATTTTGACGGTGAAATATGGAAAAAATTTCCTATTGATAATAGCGATGAAATTTATGTATCATCATTAGGAAGAATAAAAAGAAGAAATGATGATAGTACTATATCGTATGGTTCTTTAAAAAAAAATGGTTATTGTGAAATTATAGTTGATGACAAACATTTTTTTATTCATAGAATGGTAGCAATTACATTTATAGAAAATCCTGATAATAAATTATATGTAAATCATAAAGATTCAATTAAAAACAATAATAAAGTCGAAAATCTTGAATGGATATCTCATGTAGAAAACGTTAATTATTCATTAAACTTAAAAAATAGACTATCAAATAATGTTTTGTCAAATATAATATTACAAATTGATATTAAAACAGATAAAATCGTAAATGAATATTTGTCTTTTTCAGTAGCAATGAAAACTACAGGTATTAAAGGTGTTAAAAATTGTTGTTATGGAAATAGAAAAACAGCAGGAGGATATAAATGGTGTATAAAAGAAAAAGAAATAACAAAAAATACTATTGAAAATAAATTTAATGTATATTTTGATAAAGTTATTAATATTGAATATGTAAATGGCACTACAGAATTTGTATATGATTTAACTGTAGAAAAAACTAAAAATTTTCAACTTTTTAATGGACTTAATATTAGAGATACCTTTCATAAAGCTGGCCAATCAGAGTCAAGCGTAACTGTTGGAGTAAAATTTTGCTCAAGTGATATAAATATATATTGCTAGTAAGGGATTTATTTTTTCTACTTGCGACATTTTCAAATTGCGGGGACATCTTGTTATACTTTATTACTAAATTATTATAGAAATATAGTAATGGATTTAGTTAATTACTAAATTAGTAAAAATATAAAGTTAGAGACAATCCGCATCCAATATAGGGAACCGATATTCCCCTATCACCCATCATATTAAGATAGTATAGGGTGTAATTAGGTCCTATAAGGTTCAACGACTAAATGAAAATGGGGTATTTAACCTTAAGATATAGTCTAAGCCCGCTTGTTAAAGTGTATAACTATGATTTTACAAATAAATTTGTAAATGAGTTTGGTATTTTTGACCACGTTTTCAAGAATTATTAAATGCTACTAAATCCCCTAGAATGGTGAACTGTAAAATATTTTTTAACGAAGGGAATGATACTATTCAGAATCTTCGTAACACTATTGGACATAATCTTGTTGCATTAAATTTAAAAGAACTTTCTGAAAGTATTGAAATAAAACTAGATAAAGAACCAGAATGGTGGTATGATACTTTTAAAATTCTTTATAATGATGCATTTGAAGAATATTCACATTGTTTATCCATTAAATTAAATAAAAAGATGTTATTCAAATATCGTTTATCGTTAGAAGATATAGCAAATAGAATTGAAGAACAATATGATGATCTTAAATGTATTTTCTCCCCTCCAAGTATTGGGCAGATAGATATTTTTGTTGATGTTAGAAATATTAAATTTACAGAAAAACAGTTATTATTTGTAACTGATGAAAATTATAATGAAATATATTTAGATGAATGTGTTCAACCTATTTTAGAAAAATTAAATATTTGTGGAATACCAGGAATTCTTGCTATTTATTTTACAAAAACAGATAATGATGAATGGTATGTTGAAACAGATGGCAGTAATTTTAGAAAACTATTAGGTAATTCTCTATTTGATATGGCAAGAATGCAATCTAACAATGTTTGGGATATATATGAAAGTCTTGGTGTTGAAGCTGCTAGACAATTCTTAATTGATGAATTTATGCAACTTATGGAAGGTATTAATCCATGTCATGTAAAACTTCTTGTTGACAAAATGACATATTGTGGTAATATTTCTTCTATTACACGTTATACACTTAGAAAAGATGAATCTGGGCCTATGTGTCGTGCTTCATTTGAAGAAAGTATGGATCATTATATAAAATCTAGTTTTAATTGTGAAATAGAAAAAACACGTGGAGTATCTGCTAGTATTATTTGTGGTAAACGCGCAAATATTGGTACAGGATTTATGGGATTAAAACTAGACATGAATAAATTACCTAAGAGTAAATCAGTTATCTTTAAAACAGATGAAATAAAAGAAGAAGTTAGGACACCAGCTATAATTGGGTATAAAATGAAATAATAAATTTTAACCTTTAGGCTCTAAAAATAATAAAAAATAGGTAAATATAAACTTATTAAACTTAATAATATTATTGAGATTGTATTTTATGTTTTAGAAAAAATTATACCTTTTTAAACTATGATTAGTTTAAAAAATTATTTTGTTACTTTTCCACATATATCTTTGATAAATTCATAATATATTTCTGGTTTCTTTCCAGTAGATGCTTCTTTTATTTCTCGTCTTTGTTTTGTTACTTTACATAAATCTTCTATTATTAAATCACTTTGTCTTCCAAAATCAGCTGATTCATCTTCATCCATATCATTACTTGTAGTTGTGTTTAATGTAACTAATTTATCTTGGAGTTCTAATAAATAAGAATTTATAATATTTGTATTTGGATTATCTATAGCCTTAAAGAATTTTTGAGATAATTTAGCCATATCAGGATCATCTACTAGATTTCCTTCTGAATCTTTATATTTAACTTTGCGTCTCGAATAATCAACACAAATTATCCTATCTTTTAGAGGATAATCCAATGCAAATTTAACGTAACCACTAGTACCATCTTTAATATGATCTAAAGTAAGATATTGAGATTGTTCAATGAGATGATCATCTGTAATTGGAATTAAATTATTTATAGTAGTATTTACATTGTTAATTCGTTGATTATTATTTTGGTTAATAATAGTAGGTTTTATTGCATTTAATTTAAGAATTTCTAATATTTTGTCTTGTAATTCATTTATTTTGGTTTCATATTTATCTGTAATATCTTTGATAGCCTTATCTTTATCATTTATGATATCATGAATTCTTTTTTCAACACAATTTTCATAGTGAATTTCTATCTGATTTTTATGAAATTCTTTATGACAATGTTTACAATTAAGTATTATATTATTAGATTTTTGAATTGCAATACAATAAATAGTTGTTTTTTGATGTCTTTTCAATACTGAATTATTTGCAAAAATATGTTTACAATATGAACATTCCATTTATAATTATAAAACATATTTTTAAATTGTTTTTTACGCAAACAATTTTGAACAATTTTGAACAATTTTGAACAATAGTTTTAAACTGCTTTTCAGAGGACTGAACAATAAGTGTTCAAAAATTGTTTAAAAAATGTTCAAAATTGTTCATTTTTGCCTTTAATAAAAAATTTACATAGAGAATTTTGAAAACACAAAATTTGTGTGTGTGCTGCGAAATCATAAACAGAAGATCTTCTTTTTTAAAAAGTCACAAAAACATCATCATCATCTTTTTTTATGTTTTTGTTTTTGTGACTTTATAAAATTAAAAAACAAAACTTTTTAGAAAATTATTTTATAAATCGGATTCTTCTTTCAACATCTTTTTAAAATTTTTAAAATGAAATATAGAAAAAATTTAAACTTATAAAATGGTTTTAATTTTTCTAAAGTAAGATTAGATTTTTAATTATAAATATATACTTAAAAATATCACCTTGATTAATTTATAACTAATTAAAAATGAAGATTTTATTTTTTTTATAGTTAAATATAAATGAGTGATTGGATTTTTCAAAAACCTAAAGTATGTACGAAACCATTAAGAACCCTTTTTGCGGACACACCTTTTACTGGTATTCGTCTCAATAAAATGAAACTAATAAGAAACATAACTACTGATGATTTACAACATTCCCAAAGATTAATGGCTGTTACAACACCTATTCCAAGTATGTTTAGTTGGAGATATTTAAAACAAACTGATAATAATGGAGTTACTACAAATGTCACTCCAAATGTACAAATTACTAAACCACTTGATCAAGGAGGATGTGGTTCTTGTTGGGCTTTTGCAATAACTATGGCACTTGCAGATCGTTATTTAATAGCTAATGCTAAAAAAAATAAAAAAATTAAATTACCTGTTTTAAGTCCCTTATGGTTAATGAATCAAACAGTTGCATTAATGGATGCTGGATCTTCTGCAAATACATGTAATAATGGAGGTGATCCATATATGGGATGTAAATGGTTAGAACAAAAAAATAATGGATTAAAATTAGAAACTTGTTGGCCTTATTCTATAATTAAAAATCGTAACCCTAAATGGGTAAATCCATTACCTCTCCCAAAAGATTGTTGTGTCACATGTTGCGGTACTAAAGCAACTGATTCAAAAATATTATTTAATGTTCAACCTGGATCTACACGAAGTTTAGTTAGTAATACTAATTTAGCTACAATTGCAACTATACAAAGAGAAATTATGACAAACGGTCCTGTTATTTGTGGTTTTATAGTATTTAATGATTTTCTTGGAATTGGTGGTAGCAGAAATTATTGGAGAGATATTGCTCCATATACAAATGCTCCACATGAAGGAGTATATATATGTTCAAATAGTTCAAATTCAAATTTTAACGGAGGTCATGCTGTAACTGTAACAGGTTGGGGAACTTGTAAAAATCTTAAAAATAGAGAAGGTAAATTAATCAGATATTGGGAAGTAAGAAATACATGGGGTACAATTCAAGCAGATGCTGGTTATGGTAGAGTTGCATTTTCTACAGATGTAAGTGCTAATGCTGCCTTAGAATTTGATGTTCCACGACAATTATTTGGAAATGATCAATTTTCAGGTGGTATGATGACTATGATGCCTGCATCTTTGCCTGAAAATTATAAAACTAAAAATGATCAAGTAGAAAACTATTCTTATAATGAAGTAAAATGTAAAAAAAATACTAACTATTTTAGTCTATTATTATTCATAATTGCTATTGTTTTACTTATTATTGTTGTGATTAAACTATTTGAAAATTAATTTGAAAATTAATTAGAAATTTAAACTTATTATGAGTTTAAATTTATTTAACATATACAACAAATACTACATTTTTGATAACAAGTTTCTTCTTTTTCTTCATATATATAATCGTTTAATAATGGATATTTTAATTCATTATCATTGAGATCTTTACAACTTTTTAAATTGTTAATTTCATCTTTTAATTTAGCATTCTCATTTAAACATTCTTTTAATTGATCTTTAATTTTTACAAATTGTATTTCAACTTCTAAATCTAATGTTTTCAAATTATTATTATTTAAATTAATTATATTATTTAATTCAATATTAGTTGTTTCTAAGGTAAAATTATGATGTTCCAATTCATTATATTTATTTTTAAATTCTGTATACATATCATTATCTTCATTAATTTTTTTAATGTATTCCTTAATTTCAGATTCTAATTGTTTTATTTTTTCACCTTGTTTTTGAATAACTTTTGTGTTTCCTTCATTAAGTTTTTCAATATAAGAATTTGATTTATGATTATGTTGTTGTTTTTCTGTTAATTCTTCTAAAGCAGTGTTTTTAAATTCTAATTCTGTTTGCAACTGTTTCTGATATTCAATTAGATTTTTATACTTTAATTTATCGTTTTCAAGTATAGTATGTAAATCTCTAATTTTTTCATTATGCACAGATTCTAATTCATTAATATTTATTTGATAATTTTGAATTTTAATATTAGTTTCATTTAAATTTTTTTCTAATTCTTGTGATTTATCTTTTTCTTTCTCAAATTTCGTTTGATAATCATCAATTAAAAGTTCAGATTCATTTAGACGATCTGTAAGTATTTTTATTTTATTTTCAAATTTTCTTGTCTCTCCCGCTAAATCTTGATCTTGATAATAATCAAATTTATCAAGGATTAAATTAAATTGACGTATTAACTCTTTTCCAATATGTATACAATTATCTAAGTCAGTATTATCATCTGAAAATTCGATAGTTTCGATAAGTTTTTGAAGTACAATTTTAAAGTTAGATAATTTAATACTAAATAAATAATCATCAGAATTTTGCATTAAGCTTTGATCCATTTATTATTTCTATATTTATTTTTAAGTTATAATTTTTCTCTATTAATATAAACCTTTAGTCTCTAAAAATCAATATAGAAATAGTAAATTAATCTAAACTAGATGTTACTTTAATTAACATTTTGAATCGATGTTTCATTTGTGTTATCAATTGTGGTATCACAATCTTTTCTTGTGATATATTATAACTTCTTATTTGATTAAACCATAAATTTTTGTGATTCTCTATTTTATCTGTAATACTCTTTATATTTTTTTCGAGTTCTACTAATGTTTTATTTAAATTTTCTAAACATACTTGAGTTGTTTGTCCGTGTTTTTTATGTTCTTTTTCTTCAATAAAATTCTTTATTATGTTTATATCTGCAATTATATCATTTGATACAAGCATATTTTGAAGTTCAGAATCACTATGTGATATTGTAATTAAATAATTTACACTTGTTACAAGATTTGTAGCAAGTGAAACAGAACTACGTAATATAAGTTCTGGATATATTATAGAACTTGCAACTAAAGCTAACATTTATATTAATCAATTATAAATTAATTTTATATATAAATAATTTTAAATAGCCACGATTATATTTCTACTTAATAAATAGGAAATACGTAAATTTTTAATCTTAATATAGATTAAAAATATATTTTAATAATTATAATTGTGATCGTCTAAAACTAAATACTGCTGTTATTTGTGCTCTTGGATTTGGTTTATATGGCGAATAAAATTCTTCTAATATTGTATTATATGTTTCTCCTGTTGCCATTGTTACTTTAAAATATAAATTATCATTTGGTTTAAATTTTATTGTTTGTATCATTGAACCTCCATCTATTCTAACAAACGGTGAAGTTGCTGGATTCCTGACATCGTAAATTGGTGCTCTAAAAATTACATTTGTTGCATTCGGATTATTTGAATATATTATATTTTTTAAACCGGCACCTGTTGCTGAAACATTTGATATTTGTACATATACATAAGGATAATATGCTATTTGACCACCTTCTGAAACAGTTAGTAATGCATTTGGCAGAGTTAAACTTATTAACTGAACTTCATAACATGTCATTTGATTTTGTGATACTAAAGAACCTGTATATATAAACGGATTAAAATTATCATACGAAAATGGTAAAATTTCAATTGGAGACCCAACAAGAGGTGTTGTAATTAAACCTGGATATATTGAGAAAGTTGCTGTATTTGTAACTGTATCATATGTATACGAAGTAATTCTGTATGATTTATTATTTGAAGGTAAAGGTGTGTAATTATAGTGATAATCAGTACCGCCGTTATAAGGAAGTATTCTTAAAAAACTATTCTTATAATAATCTGTAGTTTGTGAAAATAATGTAGATACTACTGTCACAACAGAACTGTTTATAACAGAATTAATTTTTAAAGGATAACCAACTGAACCTAATGGTGGTAATACTGGAGCTTCTTTACGAATCGAAAAATTATCTGTAGTTTGCCAACTAGAAGATATTGGACCACTAGTATATGTTGATGTAGTACTACCAGTAGTATTTAATTGAATAATATTTGTTATATTATCATATCTGAGTACAGGTCTATATTCATTTATAGTTTCATTGTAAAGAATGTATGTATTATAAGCATTTTCTTGATTCATTCCATTTGGAACAAAAATAAGAGGTACATTAGGATCTGAAAAATCAGTAGGATCTGTTATTATAATATTATCTCCATAATTAAAAACATCAGATAAATTATTATTTACCGTAAGTTCAAGTCTATTTTTATACGGACTTACTACATTTTGGTCAAGTCCAATATACGTTGAATATATAATTCTTCTAATAAAAACACCTGTTACCACATTTTGATTATCTAAAATAGCTAATGAACTATAATAATTTTTAAGTTGTTGTATTGAATATTGTGTTGTAGTTACATAAGCTAAAATTACAAATGTAGAAGAATCTGAACAATACTTAATTGTTTGAGTATCATCTATTTTAGCAGGAGGAGTACCTCCAATTTGATATCCATTATCTATAAGCAACCAATTTGATGACCAGGAAAAAATAGGTGCTGCTAAGCTTACCGGATCTATAGATGAATTTATAGATTTTGTGCCAGATTGTGATATTGGTATTTCAAATTCAGCCGATAAAGGCCATAAATTTCTGTCTCTATATGTTGAATTAACTTCGATAAATCTTGCCATTTATATATAATTTACATATTTTTATATTAGTATTTTTAATCTGATCGTCTAAAACTAAATACTGCTGTTATTTGTGATCTTGGATTTGGTGCAATCGGTGAATAAAATTCTTTTAATATTGTATTATATGTTTCTCCTGTTGACAATGTTACTCTAAAATATAAATTGTCATTTGGTTTAAATTTTATTGTTTGTGTCATTGCGCCTCCATCTATTCTAACAAAAGGTGTAGATAATGGATCTTGGATATCGTAAATTTGCGCTCTAAAAATTACATTTGTAGCATTCGGATTATTTGAATATATTATATTTTTTAAACCTGCACCTGTTGCTGAAACATTTGATATTTGCACATATACATAAGGATAATATGCTATTCTACCACCTTCAGCAACAGTTAATACTGCATTTGGCAGAGTCAAATTTATTAACTGAACTTCATAACAAACCATATCTTGTTGTGATACTAAAGAACCTGAATATACAAATGGAGTAAAATTATCATACGAAAATGGTAAAATTTCAATTGGAGATCCGATATTTGGAATATATGAAAATGCTGGAGAAACTGTAAAAGTCGCTGTTCCTGTTCCTACATTATAACTATATCCAACTATACATGATGATTGACTATTATATGGTAAAGGATTATAATTATATGCATAATTTCCTGCATTATATGGTAATATTCTTAAAAAATTGTTTTTATAATAATCTGTTGTAGTAGATAACACTGAAGATACTACAGTTATAACAGAACTAGTTGATGTATTTACAACCAAATAACTTCCTAAAGTAGTTCCTAATACAGGTAAAGATGGAGCTTTAATACGGAATGAAAAATTATGTGTAGTTTGCCAACTAGCAGATATTGGACCACTAGAGTATGTTGATGTAGTACTACCAGTAGTATCTAATTGAATTATACTTGTTATATTATCATACCGGATTATAGGTCTATATTCATTTATAGTTTCATTATAAAGAACATATTTGTTGTAAGCATTTTCTTGAGGAGCTCCAACTGGTACAAAAATTAAAGGATTTGTTGTATCAGAAAAATCAGATGGATCTGTTATGCTGATTGGATCATTATAATTAATAGCATCTGGAAAATTATTAAAAGCTGTTATTTGTACTCTATCCTGAGAATTACTATTAACACCAAGATAATATGATGATATAATACGTCTTGTAAATGTATTAGTTCCTGATGTAACATTTATTACTAAACTACTATAATAATTTCTAAGTTGTTGTGCTGATTGACCTGCATTTATTATAATAATAAATGTAAAATAATCTGAAGAATATCCTATAGTATCAGAAATAGAAGGATTAGATGGATTAGCAATTCTTCCTGATATAGTAGAACTAGTTGCAGGATAACCTGTAATATTTAAATTATTTCCTGTCCAAGCAAAAATAGGAGCTGATAAGCTTACGGGATCTATAGCAGTTCCAAAAGACTTTATTCCATTTTGTGATATAGGAATTTCAAATTCCGCTGGTAAAGGCCATAAATTTCTATCTCTATATGTCGAATTAACTTCAATAAATCTTGTATTACTCATTTATATTTATAAAATTTATTTTTAAATTGTATAAATAAATGTCCTACTACAAATTAAAACATATCTGTAATAATTATAATGAACCAAGTACCGCTTTAACATGTAATAAAAAATATATAAGTCCTTTTTTAAAAGACAGTCAAAAAATAGCTGTTTATGAAAATAATAATTGCGATGTTAATTCTTATGAATATTTAAATAATAATTTATATTCGCAAACAAAATCTTACAATACAATTGTAAATTCTTATGAAAATTATGTAACTAAATTATTAAATAAACGTGATGAATTACTTAAAAAAGAAGAAAAACTTCTTAAAAAAGAAGAAGAAGAATTGAAAAAAATAAATAATACTACAAATACACCTATATATACAACCACACCTACAATTACTTAATTTATTACTATTTATTATTTATAACATTTATTTTATTTATACAAATAAATGGCAGAAGATTATCAAATGGAAGATGAATATAATGCACGACTTAGATCATCTAAGGTTCAAAATACTGGAGGCGCTTTAAAAGGTGTTAAATTTATAGATCAAACTTCTGTTGAACAATTTAACACTACAGTTGATGCTGTATTTCATAAATTAAATGAAACAGGATCAAAATTTATAAATATAAATGATATTGAATATATATTAGATCAAATTGATCGTCTAGATAGACCCGGATATAAAAATGCTGTTTCATATATTTTGGGATATTATGCAAGAAGTCTACATAAAAAAGATGTAGATAAAGTTTTTTCTGAATTACACATTGTTAATGAGTTTTCATCAGAATTCCCAATTTTTAAAGTATCTAAACAGGATGTTATTAGATATGCAAGATTATGGTCTAATTTAATAAATGGGAAGAAATAAAATTTAAAGTATTAATATCTTTAACCTTTAGTCTCCAGATTTTTTGATTACATTTTTCTTAACATAAAATACAAGTTAAGAAAACATTTATAAATTTACATCATTTTTGAAGACTAAAGGTTGATGTTGATTTTAATTTTAATTTAAAATTAAAATATATAAATATAACATGTTATTTAAAATATTTTCATTATTTTCTTTTTCTAATTCAGAAAGACTTTCTATCCAAAATAATAAATTTTTATTAGACAATAAATTTATAAATTACAATACCACTGCAGAAGGGGTATTAATAAATTCTCGAATGATACAAGGTATTAGTGATGGATTTGTTAAATTTCCTTATAAAGATACAAAAAAATGGGATGCTACTCGAAATAATCTTGAATTTATTGAAAATATGTCATTATGGAATTCAAAAGGATTAAATTCTTTTACTATTGGATTACAAGGTGGAGCACCTACATCAAATACTAATAAACAAAATTATAAAAATTCCGCATTCTATCCTACAGGTGATCTAAAATCTGATTATATGAACAGATTAAAACTCATTTTAGAAGAATCGAATCGTTTAGATATGATTGTTATAATAAGTTTATTTTATCGATCTCAGGTTAATATTTTTAGTGATTATTCTATAGTACTTAAAGCAACTTTAAATGTTATTCATTGGTTACAACAAAATAATTTTACAAATGTTATAATAGAACCAGCAAACGAATGTGAATTTTCAGAATTTAAAAAGGTTGGTCTAGGTTGTGATCAACATATTGAAGATTTAATTACATTATCCCAAATGTATAAATTTCCATCTGGTAATTCGTATAAAGGTTCAGGTCATGTTCCATCTGATAAGATAATTAATGCATCACAAGTTATTATTTTACATGGAAATTCTATGAAATCAGATAGCGAATATCATACACAAATAAATTTGGTAAAAAAATCTAAATTCTATAAGGGTCAACCTATAATTTATAATGAAGCTTCAACTGATTATAAAAGATTAGATTGGTGTATTAAAAATGAAATAGGATTTGGTTATTATGATCAAATTGGTTTTCAATCACCGCCTATAAACTGGAGTATTAATACTGAAACGAAAAAGAATTTTTTTAACGAAATTAAAAAACAAAAAACTAACTTTTAGTCTCCAGATTTTGAAATTTTATTTTTCTTAACCATAATTTAAGGTTAAGAAAAATTTACATTGTAAATTTACATCAAAATGGATACTGAATGTTAAAGATAAAAATACATTGCAAATAGAATAAATTTTTTAAACTATATTTAGTTTAAAAAATAATATCATTTATTTAGATATATTTGTAAACATCTACTTCCAATATCTTTGAAAAATATTCAATTGGAACTAATACATCATTTTTTCTTTCATGTTTTATTGTTACAATACCATAATTAACATTTCCAGTAGACCATTTAAAGGAATTATCACAACATAGACAATTCACAATATAACCAGAAGTCGCAAAATTTTCAATAATTACAATAGTAGCATTTTTTTTATCATCTTTTAATGTTAATCGGCCATCAACATTGAAACAATTTGGACATTGAGGACTATGAACTTCTAGTGCCATTTTACCTTCTTTTTCAGTTTGTGTAAAATCTGTTAATAAGTATGGTTTTCTATTCATTATACAATTTTTTTATACATAATTATATTTAAAATTCAATTTTTCTTAACCTCTAGTCTCCAGATTTTTGAGTACATTTTTATTAACGATAATTTAAGGTTAAGAAAAATAAAAGTTCAAAATATAGATACTAAAGATTAATAATTTTTTTAATAAAATTTTAGATATAATAAATGAGTAAAAAAATAACTACACCTCTTATTGACGCATCTTATAAAGGAGACACAGAAGAAGTTATAAGATTATTAAATAACGGCGAAGATATTGATGAACAAAATATTAATGGAGCTATAGCTCTTTTCCCTGCAATTCTAAATAATAATGAAAAGATGGTTAAATTATTGTTAGATAGAGGTGCAAATATTAATATAAAAGGAGAATTTGGACCACTTATCCTAGCAGTAACTGAAGGGAATGAAAATATAGTTAATTTATTATTAGATAGAGGTGCAGATATTAATGAACAAAATATTAAGGGAGATACAGCTCTTATATATGCAGTTACTAATAATAATATAAATATGGTTAAATTATTGTTGAATAGAGATGCAAATATTGATAAAAAAGATATTAATGGATATACTTCTCTTATTATAGCTGTTGATAATGGGAATGAAAATATAGTTAATTTATTATTAGATAGAGGTGCAGATATTGATGTTACAGATAATATAAATAGAGTTACAGCTCTTATTATTGCGACTGTTAATAATAATAAAGATATGGTTGAATTATTGTTGAATAGAGGCGCAAATATTAATAAAAAAGATATTAATGGATATACGGCTCTTATTATAGCTGTTGATAATGGAAATATAGATATAGTTACATTATTATTAGATAGAGGTGCAAATATCAACGAACAAAGTAATGATAGAGATACAGCTCTTGTACATGCAGTTAATAAACAAAATGCAGATATTGTTACATTATTGTTAAATAGAGGCGCTGATATTACTATTAAAAATAGGATAACCAAACAAACAGCTCTTGATTTAGCGTCTAAACAAAAAAATAAAGAAATAAAAGATTTAATTGAAAATTTTATAAAAAATGATCCAAAAGCTATAAAAGCAAGAAAAGAAGCAGAAGAATCATTATTAGCAGATATACAAAAGGAAGAACAAATGCAAAAGAAAAGAAAAGCCAAGAAAAAACCAGAAACTGGTTCGGTGTCAGTACAACCATCTTTATCAGTACCAGAATCGGTTCCAGAACCATTAGAACCAGCACCATTAGAATCAGAACCTTTAGAATCAGCACCATTAGAATCAGCACCATTAGAATCAGCATCATTAGAACCAGTTCCAGTTCAAGAGAAAGGGATCCTATATAAAGATGAAGAACGCAATAATAATATTCGAATACGAATCAGTAATATTAGAAAAAAATATGTAGAATATGAAAACAATTTACTACAAATTAATATTGTAAGAAAAGCCATAGATGAAAATAATTCTAATAAAAAATTGACAGCGAGAACTATGATACAAAAGATTGAGAGTGCTTCATCGTCAGAGACTGTGATCAATTTAATAGATTTGCAAGATATGTTTAATAACTATATTGCAGATACTAATAGAAAAAGGGGAGAAATAGAAAATTTAAATAATATCAACAATCAAATTAAGGCTGAATTTGGCAATTCATATTTTTATATTGGTAACCCAATACCTAAACAATGTGCTGCGAATACAGATGAATGCGGTATTTTGCAATTACAAATCGATTTGACAAGAGAAAATATGGGAGAAAAAATCAAAATACATGGAATATTTCCATATGAAGGTGTTAAAGTAAGTGATAAAAGAAAAGTACAAGTTGATTTTTTTGATAATTATCAAGATAACTCTATATACGATAAAATTCAGATACTAAATTTCGAATCTTTTTTCAATAATAAAGAGTTGTTTGATATATCAATTAATAAACATAATAAATATACTGTTCAAAATGTCGAATCATTTATTAATAATACAATATTTTTATCAGAAGCAATTATGTTAAAATTAAAATCAGACCAAGTAAAAGACCGAATCTGGTACTTAGATACTTTACGTGATTTACCACCTATATGGGGTTTTAGTCATATTGATGAAAAAGAACATAATAAAATAAAAGTTTATTTTAAAGTATGTTTTAATAATGTAAAAAAAATATGGCAATTATGCAATTCTGATTATGATCCACGTATAACAACAGATGGTTTTAGTAAAAGTAATGAAATATTAATAAAAAAATCAAGAAGAAGATCAAGAAATAAATCGAGATCTAAAAAAAGTATAAAAAAATCAAGAAGAAGATCAAGAATCAAATCAAGATCTAAAAAAAGTATAAAAAAATCAAGAAGGAGATCAAGAATCAAATCAAGATCTAAAAAAAATATAAAAAAATCAAGAAGGAGATCTAAAAAAGTGTAAGAAGAATATTAAGATCTAGAATAAAATATTTATCTTACATGTGTAGTTCTCGGAGCAATAGTAGTAATAGGAGTTATAATAATAACTTTAGTTGTATGTGCAATATTAGTAGTTATATGTTTTTAAAATTGTAGGTAATTTAACATCTAGTCTCAAGATTTTTAATTACATATTTTCTTAACCTTAATTTTAGGTTAAGAAAAATAAAAGTTTAAAATCTGGAGACTAAAGATTAATAACTCCAGCGACAATCAATTCTGTAAATATAAATATCAAACCTAATGAAGTAATTAATAAATTTTACTTTAAATAATAGTATATAAAAAAATAAGATATAGAGTTGATTTAAATAGGTTTAATATAAAAAATATAGTAATAAATATAAAAGATGTTCCAATTATATCAAGAAATATTTACACATAAAATTAGATATAATAGTAAAATATGTATGCTAACAGACGAAAAAAATATTATTTTTAATGAAGACATAATTAAATCTTTAAAATTGACTATTATAAATTTAAAAAGTATAGATGAAATTGATAATATAAATAATTTATTTGATTTTATTATACTTGAAAATATATTCGATAATTTAACTACTTATGAAAATATAATATATAAATCTAAAACTGTTTTAAAAGAAACAGGTATAATAATGTTTATAAATGATATAATATTATCACATAAAAATTGTATAATAGAAAATTTATATTACTATTTATATTTTTATACAGGAATATACTTACAAACTATATATATAGACGATTTATTTGAAAAACTACGAGAAAATGAATTAAAAGTTATAGATAACTATAGATTGCAGTCTAAACACAATTTTTTAAAAAATACAGATATGTTTTTAATATCATGTATAATAAGATAAATTTAACTTTTACTTCTTCTTTTACTACTTCTTCTTTTACTACTTCTTCTTTTACTATTTCTTCTTTTACTATTTCTTCTTTTATTTCCATCTTCTTTTATAACTTCTAATAAATCAATTGGTTTGCTATTTATAATTTTATAACCTTTATTTTTAAAACACCATTTAAATTTATCTTTATTTGGTTCATAACATTTACCATTGAAAATGCTATTAAAATTTTTAAGAATGTTTTTTATTATTTCTTGAGGTATTTTTTTGTTATATTTTGTATGTAAATAACTTAAAAAATAATCACATGTACATCTAGCTTTATTTTGCAGCATTTTAATTTCAGATTGAAGAACATATATTTGATCTTTAAGTTCATTTATTTTAACTTTAATAACACCTATTTTGTCTAACATATTATCAATATATTTATAATCAGCTGGAGAATTTTGAAGTAAAGTTAAAATTTTTTTTTTATTATACTCAATTTCTGTATTCTTATTTTCAATTTGTTTTTTATTATATTCAATTTTAGATACAATTTCAGATAATTTTTGTTTATTATCATCTTCACCAAATTCAGGATCTAATGCGAAATAATTATAATCTACATAATGAGCGTCCATTTTAATTTATATTTGAAAAGAATTTATTTTTACAATTTATTAACTATTCTAAAGTATTGTATTTATCATTTAACTAACATTATCTTTTCAAGTTTGAGAAAGAATTTGACTATGTTGCAAAGTATGTAAAGCTAATGCTACAAAAAGAAGTGAAAATTTTTTATAGTAGTTTTTTCATAATATATCGTTCTTTTTCATATTCCTTAATCGCATTACGTATAATAAGTGGATTTCTTGTTCCATTTGTCACTTCAATGATATTGTTTATAGAAATATACTTAGTTATTATTTCAAGATTCCAAATCATAAGTATATATATATAATTTTCTTGATATAGTTCTGGGAAAAGAGAAAATATATAATTTCCAGAATAACCATAAAACGTAAAGAAATGTATACCTTCTGCGCATATATTTGTTGATTCATCTAATTCTGAACAAACAGTACAATTTACTTTATATTCTTTTCTAATATAGCTTGAATAAAATGATATATGATTAACATGATCTACAAAGGATTTATCACATAGATTTCTAATACTTATAACATTGACTTCATTAGTTCTGTATTTTATATCATTTGCTATTATACGAGAATTTCTATTTGTTTGAAGAAGACATATGTAAAAATTGTTTTCATCTTTTAGTATTTTATATCCATAACGATGAATTGAAATTAACATTTATAATAATTTATTTTTTTTTATATCAATTCACAACTTTTTTTAATTTTTATTGGTTAAGAAAAAATTGAATTTTCTATTATCTTATTAATTATTTATTATAATGAGCATTAATCACGTAGATTTATATAAACAAGGTTTTCATACTTATTATACTTACAATATTATTTGTGATTTTATTTATGATTTTATAATAATTATATTTTTAATAACAAGTCAAGTAGTAATTATAGCATGGTTTTATAAAAATGAACAACATGTTTTAGAAATGTCAAAACAGATTGAAACTTTGAAATCAACTTCAAATATACGTTTGTCAGAAATGTCAAAACAGATTGAAACTTTGAGATCGACCATGAATACAAATAAAATTATATCTAATAAAAATGAACAACATGTTTCAGAAATGTCAAAACAGATTAAAACTTTGAAATCAACTTCAAACATACGTTTGTCAGAAATGTCAAAACATATTGAAACTTTGAAATCGACCATGAATACAAATAAAATTATATCTGATAAAAATGAACAACGTTTATTAGAAATTACAAAACAGATTGAATCCTTAGAGACATATAGTTTCTTTATATTATTTAATGATGCATCCCCTCACCATATTGATACTAAGTTACTCGATGAAAAAAATATTGAGAATTTATTAGAGTTTTATTCTTCTTTAAAATATTGCAATTCGTCTAGGCTGTTTAATGAATTTATTAAGAATTGGCTGAGATATGCGACAGAAACACAATTGATTTATATTATTCCAAAATTTATTAAATATAATTATACTTATAATTTTACGAGTTTATATGATGGTCGTACTGAATATTATTTTAATGATCCAAATTTTTTGAGATATTTTAAAGATGAGACTAGAGGATACGGTAATTCTCTAGAATTACATGAACGTATATCTAATGCTTTTTTACGCATTGATAATTGAATTTTATATAAATTTTCTTAACCTTAATTTTAGGTTAAGAAAAATGTAATCAAAATCAGAAGACTAAATGTTAAATAAAAATTTATTTTACATATTCTTTAATAATTTTCATTAAAATATCATCAGAAATACCAGCCATAATAGCTATAAAACTATATCCAGTTATGAATAAGTCTAAAAATATTTTATTATTATTTTTAGGAAAATATTCGACTGCATTTAACGACCATATAATTCTTTCAATTGTATTATCGTCATATTTTTCAATATTTTCAGATAAGTCAAAATCAGCTATATAAAATCTAGATAGTTTTGACTTATATTCTTTACCTAAAAATACTTCTAAATCATAAGCATCATTTTTTCCAACGAAATGAATTAATCCCATTGCAATTCCAAGTTCATATACAGATAGACGAAGATTTTTATTGCTTACATATTTTTTTATTTGAGAAACGCCAATAAATTGTCCCCGACCTTCATATATATTATTTAAATCATTTTCACCAAGAATACTTTGTAAAGTAGGAGCTATTAAAGATGAACCCTCCGGTCTAAAAATACGTTTCATAGACATATAACAATTTTGATATTCATCTTCGATAAATTTTTCAGGTTCTATTATTCTGACCATTTTTAATTTCTTGTATATATCAGAATAACTGGAATTTTTTATATTTTTAATTAGATGCTTAATTTTTTTATATTCATCAGACCATACTCTACATGTAGATCCTTTATTACTTTTTTTTATAACTATATTAGACATACCTTTTACTGTATATACCTTCCCGTAACCACCTTTTCCAATTTCTACATCAAGTAATGTATGAATATCAAACATTTATATATTTATTATAATAGATATACAAATAATTGATTTTTAATTTCTTATTATAATTTTTACACCCTTGAAGATTTAAAACGCCGGTTTAGAATCTTCAAGGGTGTAAAAACCCAATTATAAAAATATTTAAAACTAATGGGTAATTAAAATTTTCGAGTATTATTATAGACAATAACATACTATAAATTCTGACAAGCAGCGATTCTAATAAAATTTGCAGTTCCATTTTATATTGTTAACCTCTAGTCTCTAATTTGATCTAAATTTACGTCATAGAAATTTTCTTAACCTAAAATTAAGGTTAAGAAAACTACATGATAAAAATCTGGAGACTAGAGGTTAAGAAAACTAATCAGACAAAACAAACTAAAGAGTTTTTATCCTCTAGTCTCCAAACTTTTGATTACATTTTTTCTTAACCTAAAATTGAGGTTAAGAAAATTTTTATGATGTAAATTTACATTAAAATGGAGACTAAATGTTATATATTTATACAATTTTTTTGAACGTGACAAAGACTATCACACTTCATGCATTTTATAGAATTTCCGTATATATTATAAGAATTAATAGGTGATGTTATTCCATCATTACCTACTATGTTAGAACTGTTATCAAAATATTTCTTAATAAACGAATATAATTCAGATAATTCTATTGGTAATTGTACCCAAAATCCTGGTACATGTGAATCTTCAATTCGTATATTTACTATCTTCATATATTTATTATAACTATAAAAATGAGCATTATCTATGTTTATATCCGTGTTAATATTTCTATCTTTATCCATTACACGTCCTTTTACGTCTTTTATACTATATATTTCAACTTTATCACTGTTTACCCATTTATTAAGGTCAAATATTTTTATCGGGATTTGTAACCAAAATCCAGGGACATTGTTATCAGTTACATGAATAGTAAAAGTTTCAGTATCTTTATCAAAACTATAAAAGTAAGCACTTGTTATAGTACCAAGAATATTCATATCGCCGTTATCATTGATAACATCTCCTGTTACATTATTTATAATGTTTGCATTATATAACTTATCGTCTTTAAAAGCAAAATATTCTGCGCAATTATCCATATTATCAGTATTATTCATTACGAGATTTTATTTTTAATAATTAAAAATAAAAATCAATTTTTTTGGAAATATAGTAATAGCATAATTTTGAACTATTTGTTAGTTTTAATTACTATTTTTTCATTTCTTCTTTAGAATCTAGTATTAATTTTATTATAAATTTATGAAAACACAAGTTCAAAATCTGAAGACTAAAGTATAGATATAATTTATTTAAGTTTTTGAATTTAAAATACTAACAAATTAAAAAATGAATTTTTAATCTATAACTTCTATATTATTTTAGGATATGAAAAATAATGCTATAGAAAATATTTCAGAAGACAATTCTATATGTGAAAAGTTTAGATTTGAAATTTTGAAAAATTACTTTGAAGATCATGGAATCGTTCGTCATCAATTAGATACATTTAATGATTATTTAAATAATGGTATTCAACGAGTTGTAAAAGAAGCTGATATTATTATAAATAGTAAAGAACAAAAATATACTGTTAGTTTTGGTGATGTTTATATTCCGAATCCTTCAATAATTGAAGAAGATAGATCAGTGAGGTATTATTATCCACAAGAAGCAAGAACTAGAGATTTAATTTATGATTCACCTATACATGTTGATGTTATTGAAAAACTTGAGATAGAAGGACAAAAACCTGAAATTACACATCATAGAAGAGTAATTATTGGTAGAACTCCTATAATGTTAGGTTCTGATAAATGTAATTTAAAAAATTTAACAAAACAAGAACGTATAGAAAAAGGTGAATGTGAATGGGATTCTGGTGGTTATTTTATAATTCGTGGAAAAGAACGTGTTCTTGTTGGACAACTTCGTGGTGTTTATAATCAACCAATTGTTCTACAACAAAAAGCAGGAGATAGATATAAATTTACATGTGAAACTAGAAGTATGTCAGAAGAAACAGGTCATTCTGTTTTAATTCAGATAAAAATTGCAGCAGATGACAGATGTATTACATTTTCTCTTCCCAATATTAAAGAATTAATTCCTATTGGTATTGTTTTTAAAGCAATGGGTTTTGTTACACATGAAGAAATAATTAATATTATCGGTCTATATGATGATAAAACCAGTAAATATATTAAATATATCATTAGAGATAGCGAATTTATTAAAACACAAGATGAAGCTTTAAGATATATAGGACAATATTCTGCTCATACTATTAAAGAAGATAAGAGATCTGATTATGCACTACAAATAGTTGAGAATGAATTATTACCTCATATGGGAATTTCATCTACATTAAAAGAAAAGGTGTATTTTCTTGGTAGTATGGTAAATAAAATATTGAGAGCAAATGTTGGATTGAGAAATGAAGATGATCGAGATAATTATGTTAATAAAAGAGTTGAAATGGCAGGTGTTTTATGTTGTGATTTATTTCGCGCACTTTTCAAACGGTTCCAAAAGAGTATATATGTACAACTTGAAAAGAAGAAACAACATCCAGATATTTTAAGTATGATTTCAAGAACATCAAGTATCACTTTAGGATTAAAACACTCATTTAGCACAGGTTACCAGCTAGCCTGATTGATGTATAATATACATTGATAGTAAGACATTGTCTTGCAACATAGCCAAATTGCGGGAATATCTTGTTATTACTTTAATACTAAGTTATTATAGAAATATGATAATGAATTTAGTTAACTACTAAATAAATAGTAAAAATTAAAGTTAGAGATAATCCGCATCCAATACTTTTAATCTTTTAGATAAAAGTAAGGTTCAACGACTAAATGGTTATGGGAGAATTAATATTCTCTTAAGTTATAGTCTACTCCCACTTGACAAAGTGTTTTGCGATGATTTTATAAGAAATTGTAGATGAGCATGGTATTTAGGAACTGGGGTATACAGAAAAATAATTATATTAGAACAGGTGTTTCTCAAGTATTATCTAGAATGACACATGGATCTGTAATTTCACATTTACGACGTATAAATATTCCTATTGGAAAAGAAGGAAAAAATGCAAAAATTCGACAAATTCATTCAAGCCAGATTATGTACATTTGTTGCGCTGAAACTCCAGAAGGGCAAAGTATTGGTATAGTTCTGAATCTTTCTCTATTAACGACAGTTACACGTAGAATTCCAACAGTAATTGTAAAAGAGATTGTTGAGAATAGTGAAAATCTTGTTTTTATTAATGATTATAACGGAAAAAATGATAAAGCTAAAGTCTTTTTAAATGGTATTCTTATGGGTTTAGCTATTGATCCTTATGATTTTCTAGATGAAATGAAATCTTATAGATCAAGTGACCTTCTTCACAAAGATATTTCATTTACTTTTGATAAAGTAGATAATGAAATTCGTATCTTTTGTGATGAAGGTCGATTTACAAGACCTGTTTTTAAAGTAAACGAAGATAATAAACTATTAATTACTGAAAAAGATAATCCAAATTGGTCTGAATTAGTAGAAAAAGAATTTATTCAATATGTTGATAATTCTGAAGTTGAAAATTCAGTTATTGCTATGGATGATAACGATTTGAAGAAATTTAAATGTAATTATCAGGAAATCCATCCTTCTATGATGTTAGGTATTATGGCAAGTAGCATTCCCTTTCCTGATCATTCACAATGTATTTACAAAGAAGAACCGGTGTATATGTCGGATGGAAGTGTAAAGAAAATTAAAGATATAAAAGTTGGAGATAGTGTCATTTCATTTGATCCTAAAACTCAAGTTCAAAGTTTTGTAAAGGTTACACATGTTGAAACACATCCTACAGAAAAACCTTTATTTCAAATTACAACTGTGAGTGGAAGAAAGATAACAGCAACTTTTGATCATAGATTTATGACATCTGAAGGATGGAAACGTTTAGAACATTTGGAAACACATAATACTTTGATAGGTGTTTCATTAGAACCTATTCCAGTTTCTAACAAAGTTAAATCTCATGATATACTAGAAGATAAGGTTTTACATAAATGTTACACAACAAGAATCAATAAATTATATAGTAATCATGAACATCTTCCTATTATTGCGAGATTATTCGGATATACTTTTCTAAACGAAATAAGTATTAATGATGAAGGTGAATATTGTATGATTTTGAATTTTAATCACGAATATGATCTTGAAATGTTCGAAGAAGATTTAGATCATATTGATATTTTGTATAGACAATTTAAATTTGGAAAAAATAAAATTGTTTGTGAAGGTGAATTTGTATATTTACTTGATTCATTCAGAAATGAATTAGAACCTTTGAGAATTCCTGAATGGATAATGAATGGATCTGATATGGTAAAAAGAGAATTTTTAGCAGCACTCAACCATGATTTTATGAATGTCAATAATTGTGTAAGTAAGTCAGATTTTCTAATTAATATAACATCATTTATGGTTCTTCAATTGTATAAAGATCTCGGTATTGATTACTCATGTATTAGAGACGATTATATACTCAGAGATTCTAATGTATTTTTTAAGTTATCTACAATGGATCATAACTATATAAAATTTTATGAAACTGTTGGTATACGATATAATCATACTTTAAATATAAAATACGGATTAGAAGTAGAATATCTTAAATATGTTAGATATAATAAGTTGAAAAATGATACATATATTCCAGTAGATTTTGAGATGTGGAGTAGAAAAGTAAAAGTATCTGCAACGACACTTTTTATTTTTATAGATTCAATTAAAAAATCAAGTGAAAATATAATTTCTGATATTACAGTTGATTCAGAAAACCAAAGTTTTCTTTGTGGTGATACATTTTGCGTACATAACTCACCGAGAAATTTGTACCAGAGTTCAATGGGTAAACAAGCAATTGGTGTGTTTTCCCAGTCACATCAGATAAGAACAGATACGATTGTACATGTTTTAGATTATCCACAGAAACCTTTGGTAAATACAATGCCAGCTGATTTTTTAGGATTTAATGATATGCCAGCAGGAATTAATGCTATAGTTGCAATCATGTGTTATACAGGGTTTAACTTATTTGGACCCTATCTTTAATAAAATTAAAGGTAAGTCGGTAAATTATTACTGGCAACGTTGCCAAATTGCGGGGAACTCTTATTTATAATTTAAAATTGAATTTTTTCGTGATTATTTAGTATTAGAATAAAATAATATTATGATTATAATTAAGTGCAAAGTTTGTGAAAAGGATATAGAAGTTGAAAATAATAGATTTAAAATGTGTTCTGAATGTTCTCATCAGAAAAAAAAAGATAGATGCAAAAAATATAAGAAACAAAATAAAGAACATGTTTCTGAATATAATAAAGATTACAAGACGGAACATAAAGAACAAGTAAAAGTTTATAATCATAATTACAATATAAAAAATCGTGATCAAATACAGAAAAGACAGACAGAACAACATAGAGAAAGAAAAGATATTGATATAAATTTTAAGTTAGGTAATGAATTTCGTTCAAAACTTAGAGAATTTATCAAAATGAAGAGAAAAACCTTTGTATTAGCTGGATGTGATTGCGATTTTTTTCGTAATTGGATTGAATTTAATTTTACTTGTGATATGCATTGGGAAAATCATGGAATAGTTTGGCATTTAGATCATGTTATTCCTGTATCTGTTTTTGATTTATCAGATGAAAATAGTAGAAAAATATGTTTTAATTGGAAAAATACAAGACCTTTATTAGTGCATCAAAATTTAGCACAAAAATATTCATACTTCGATATTTTAATTCACGAACTTAAAACTTACTTTTATAATAAAAATAATCGCAATAAATTTCATAATTTAAATTATGGTGTAAATTTTCTACCAATTCAGTCAAGAAATTCACTGAAAGATTTAGTTAATCGCTAAATATATGGTAACAAGAAAATTGAAAAAGACAATCCGCAGCCCACCTCCTGTATTTTTATATGGAGTCGGTTCAACGACTAAATGGTAACGGGCTTAACAGCTCAAGATATAGTCTACCCCCACTAGTGATAGTGTTTAATACTTAATTGTATTAAATAGATAATTTTTATCTAGGTATACTGGGCAACCAGGAGGATAGTGTTATCATCAATAGATCAGCTATAGAAAGGGGTCTTTTTGTTTCAACATCTTATCGAACTTTGGTCGATGAGGAAAAGAAACAAGGAACATATAATTATGAAACAATAGGAATGCCTCCTGCTGATAAAAGAAAAAGAAATTGTAATTACAGTTATTTAAACGAGAATGGAATTGTGAGGACAAGGATAGGAGGAAAATGTACATTTGTTAATAAAGGAGATGTAATAATCGGAAAAACTTTAACAAAATCAAACAAAAATGGAGAAGAAGAAATATATGATTGCAGTTTTGTAATTAAAAGTGGTGAAGAAGGTTATATAGATCGAGTTGTTGAAACTATTACACCTAATGGTTACAAAATGATAAAAGTTACTATACGAAATCAAAAAATACCAGAAATTGGTGATAAATTCGCTAGTAGAGCTGCTCAAAAGGGAACTTTAGGTATGGTATATGCTCAGGAGGATATGCCATTTACTCAAGATGGAATTGTTCCAGATATTTTATTAAATCCCCAAGCAATTCCAAGTCGAATGACGATTAATGTAATTTTAGAAATGCTCCTTGGAAAGTCATGTGTGATGGAAGGAAAATTTGGAGATGCAACACCATTTACTTTAAATAGTGTTGATATAGCAGAAAAATTATGTGATAGATTAGAAAAAAATGGTTTTGATAGATTTGGTTGGGAAACCTTATATAGTGGTTTTTCTGGAGAACCTATAAATGCGAAAATATATATAGCACCATCGTATTACTGCAGATTAAAGCACATGGTAAGCGATAAATTACATTGTTTAGACATGAATACAGAAGTTTTAACTTTAGATGGTTGGAAAACTGCACATCAATTAACTATGTCTGATCATATAGCTACATTAAAAGATGAAAAACTTGTATATGAAAAACCTATTGATATAATGATTTATCCTGATCATGAAGGACCAATGTATTATATTAAAAATCAAGCAATAGATTTAGCTGTAACAGGAAATCATAGAATGTGGGTTTCTAGAGTTTACGGAAAGAAGAGAACTTGGTTACCATATGATTTTGCAAGAGCTGATGAAATAGTAGGAAAACATTTAAAATATAAAAAGGATGCTAATTGGGAAAAAGAAAACTATCAATTTGTTTTAGAAGGTTGCGAAAAGTTTTTTACACCTACAGTTAATATTTCTATTAAACCAAAAGAAGTTGATATGAATTCATGGTTAACATTTTTTGGAATATGGTATGCTGAAGGATGGGCGAGTGGAACTGAAACATCTGGAAAAATATGTATTTCTATAAATAAAAAAAGAGTTAAAGATAATTTATTTCCAGCTCTTAAAAAAATAGGTTATGACTATAAATTAGATGATAATGAAAAATTAATGATATATGATTATCAACTATATTTATACATGAAACCTTTAAGCGTCGGAGCTCCTAATAAAAAATTACCTTCGTGGGTTTTTGAATTAAGTAAAGAGCAAACACGTGTTTTAATAAGAGGAATGCTTTTAGGAGATGGTTCAAGTAATAAGAAAAATGGTTGTGAATTCTATTATACTAGTTCTATTAAATTAGCAGATCAATTTCAGCAATTATGTTTACATGCTGGTTGGGCTGGTATAATCTCCATACATTCAGAAGCAGGTAATGAAGTTGAAATAGATGGTAGAAAAGTTGTTTCTAATTATGATATGTTAAGAATTAGTGTTATAACAAAAAGATTAAATCCAACAGTAAATCATGGACATGTACATGAACAAAAAATACAAGAAGAAAAATTAATAGAAAAAGAAAAATGTCCAGTATTTTGTCTACAAGTTCCATCAGAAGTTTTTTATATTAGAAGAAATGGAAAAACATGCTGGACAGCAAATAGTAGAGCTAGCGGACATGTAACTACTCTTACACGCCAGCCGCTAGAAGGAAGAAGTAGGGATGGTGGATTAAGGTCAAAACTCACACAGGCCTTAGTAATAGTAAAAATATTGCTAGTCCGAGTCATACGGGCAACACTTTCAAAACAGGGAAAATTTTATATGGGGGCTTTCGATACCCAAGAAGAGCTTTTAGTCCTAAATCAAGATGATAATTCACTTGATGGTTCTGTTGAGAATTCAGAAATAAAGGCATAAACTAAAAGATGAAATAACCCTGTACCAAGCTTCTTAGTAAAAAAGAAGAAGGTCAAACGAATATATGGAAGTGGGCTTTTAAAAGCTTAAGATTTATTCTACTCCCACCTGAAAAGGTGTTATAATGTAGTTTATAATATTTTATGACAATAGATATTATAGATGACTTTATAAAGATAATGATTTTAGAAGGAAATGTCTAAATGAATCTGGTATTTAGGTTGGTGAGATTAAACTTCAGTCTCAGTCATATTTTAAAATATGGCTAGTTCTAAAAATAGGGCAACATTTTCAAATTGCGGGGACATCTTGTTATACTTTATTACTAAGTTATTATAGAAATATAGTAATGGATTTAGTTAATTACTAAATTAGTAAAAAAATAAAGTTAGAGACAATCCGCATCTAAGCCTCTTCTTATAAGAGGAAAGTTCAACGACTAAATGAAAATGGGGTAAATTTTTACCTTAAGATATAGTCTAGACCCACTTTAATAGTGTATGACAATGACTTAAAAGATAAATCTTTTAACGAGTCTGGTAAAAATCGGGAGCGGGACTGCATGATTTCGCATGGAACAAGTAGATTCCTTAAAGAAAGACTTTTTGAAAAGTCTGATCCTTATACTATAAATATTTGTGAAAATTGTGGTAATATTGCCACTACTAAAACTGAATGTAAATTCTGTGATGAAGATAAAATTAATCGGGTTAATTTGCCCTATGCAAGTAAATTATTAATTCAAGAACTTATGGCTATGAATATCAAGGTGCTTTTTAAAGCATAGTAAAAAAAGTATAAATACAGTTTAAATAAAATTGATTTTATTATTTTTATTAAATAATAAAATATTAACTGTTTTTATCGTGATTAAAGAATTAGAAACATTAGGATGGAAATGTGCAATGTCATTTAACAATACTGGGTTATTTATATATTCTACCTCTAATAAACCATCTTCTTGTTGGTAAAAAGATAAATTAAATATTCGTTAAATTTAATACTATCATTGTCCCTACAAAACCAGTAAAAAATCCATAAATAGATTTGTTTTTCATGCATAGATAAATATCAAACCAATCTTTGTAATCTTGATCTGTCTGAGAATGTTTTAGCATGTAGTCTGATTTAGGTAAGACTTTATAGACAATCATCGGTAATAATAGAATTAAAAGTATAATTATATTGATTTTTTCAATTGGATTTATTTCTGGCGAATTATGATAGAATATTAAACTTATTAATATAGCTAATGTTAACCCAATACCTAAATGAATCATTCTTTCTTTTTTGATATTTTCATATTTTATGAGTAATTCACTCGATAAATCTTTTGTATATGTTATAATTTGATTATGACAATAATATGTAAAAACATATGATAACAAAAGTCCCATATTAATAGAAATTAGTATAGAGTTTTTCATTTTATTTAAATGAAAAAAAAATTGAAAATAAATTTATGAAATAAAACAAAATTGTAAATGGATAATACTCAGCACGCTAAAAAATTATTTGAAATTATTAAATCAAACCCTATTCCTGGTGTTGAAAAGAGAATGAATCATAAAAGAGGTGAAATAAAAAAGTTCCTAATAGAACAAAATTGTTTAGATGAGTCAAATGATTCAGAATTAATACATGATATTGCTTGTTTTAGTGAAGTTGGTTATAGTATGAGACAAACAATATTTGAACCGTTAGTAACAACTATACATTTAGATAATGGAAATATATACGATTTTTCGGTAACAGCTTTCAATTCAGTTCCGTTTCCTTATGACTTAATTTGTATTAGAAAAAACAATGATGAAGAATTAAACGATATTATATTTATTTTTGATATAGATATTTTAATAGGTGGATGTATAAATGATGTCAAAGTTGAATATAAAGGCGAAAGATATTATGGATGATATTTATCATTTTTTTACATTTACATCCTTGAAGATTTAAAATGTCGGAAAAATATAATTGATTTTTTACTTATTTCAATATAATTTAATTGATGACGTACATAATGAGATTTGTTAAGACAGAGCTATCGCGCAAACCATAACAATCGATGATCTATTTATGGATCCATCTCATTAGGGGATGTAAAATTAAGGTTTAAACCTGCTCAGTGAAACTACATCGGTGTCGGACTAGCAATCCCTAATAATTGATTTTTCAATTATTTAGACCAACCAAAATTTACATTGACTGATGTATCCAATCTTGAAAATAAAGATTCTAAAACCGGCGTTTTAGAATCTTCAAGGATATAAAACGAAAATAAATATATTTATTAGGACTATTTTTAAACTATAAAGTTTAAAAATTTCTAACTTTCGTCTTGATTTCCTAAATATTCTATTATATTTTTTATAACTGTTTTACTTATTTTTCTTTTTTGTTTCTTTTCTGTTTCATATGTCAAAGTATCTAAACACTTTGGATTTTCTTTAATTTTATTAATCAAGTTTGCTAAAGTCTTAAATTCTTTCATTATTGCTACTGCACTTACCGTATTCACACTTGGAATTTGACAAAGTGCAATTTCCCCAAAATTTGAAGATGTAACATTTGCATTTTTCTTACTTTTAATTACACTAGAATAACTTTTTTCAATTATATCTTCTTCACCACCATCTATTGTATTTACTACTTTAGAATAAAATGGTTTTTTGTCTTTATCTGATTCTTTTTTAATTTTTGCAAAAGCATTACAGATAATATAAGCAGTCTCTTCTATACTTGTACTTCTCATCACCGAAAACCCTTTATAATAATTAACACTTAAAATAGCTGAAAAAATAGTCTGTCTATCTTTTGAAGTTTTAGAAACAGTTCCTTCTATTAAATATATAATATTATGATTATGATGATCTAAACCATTTAAACGATAAGATTGTTCTGAATATCTCCCATCTTTTATACTTGCTATTAAATCTGAAATTGATTTTCTTTCATAAATTAATAGATCATCTCCATTTTCATTTCTAATTATAATATCCCCGAGTTCAAGATTTTCTACTTTAATATCTATTTCATTTTTTGTAGTTGTTGTAATATTTTGAATTTGATCATATAAATCACGTTCACGATGATCTAAAATAAGTTGCAATTGCATTCTTTCTTATTTAACCGTTCTTTATCTTTTAAATTAGTAATTTCATCTTTTAACTCTTGTATACTTTTTATAATTTCAACCAATGTTACCGTTCTAATTTTTATTGTTTCTTCTTTAGTATTTTTTAAAAACAAATTTGTAGAAGCATTGTAATATTCTAAGTCTAAATCAACAATATTTATTTTTTGATCAACTTCTATTTTTTCTCTATCCATTTTATATATCTATTTATATAATTATAAATAGATATATATAAACTATATATGAAAATTCGCGATGATCATGATTACATATTATTAAGTATAATACCACATATGTTTACAATATATTTCACTTATGATGATTTAATTTATACAACAATTATAATATCAGCTACTTTATCTTCTTATATATGGCATAAAAAATATGAACCTACTAATTATTTATTATTGTTAGATTATTTTTTCGCAGGAGTATTATCTGTTTATGAAACTATAGATACTTACAAATATAATAATAAATTACTTAATTTATCAATTTGTTTAAATCTTTCAGTACTATTATTTAATAAATCTGTTATTATACTCTCAAAATATAAAATTATAAAATACAATAAGTTTCACAGTATATATCATTTATTTTCAGCATTTAAAACTATAATTATTGCTTATTTAACATCTGGTATCAGAAATTAAATTTTTAAACTATAAATATATTTTAAAAATTTTTAAAATTAGTTTTCTTTATCTATCTTATTTTCAAAAATCCATCTCCATGTTTTGATCTTATATTTATCTTTGCCATTTGAATAACATATTCTGAATTTATCATATAATTCATTAAATTTTTCTTTTAGAATATTATATTTTAGTCTCCAGATTTTTTGATTATATTTTTTTCTTAACCTAAAATAGAGGTTGAGAAAACATTTATGATGTAAATTTACATAAAAATGGAGACTAAAGGTAAATTAATATTTAAATATTAGATTATGTTTAAAAAGATCCTAAAGGTCCAAACATAGCTGCTAATTTATCTGTAAAAGTTTTACTTTCTTCAGTATTTATAGGATCAATAGGATCAGTTATTAGAACATCTCCATCTAATTTATCTTCTAAATTTATACCTAATAAATTTAAACATAAATCTATATCTTTTTTTGATAAATTTATATTTGAATTAATAAATTCTTCATAATCATTAACTGTTATATTTTTTTTATCATTTACAAATTTCTTAACTTTATTGCAATTAATTTTACTTCTTCTGCTACTTCTTCTGCTACTTCTTCTGCTACTTCTTCTGCTACTTCTTCTGCTTACTTTTCTACTACTTCTTCTACTTCTTTTTCTACTTCTTTTTCTACTTACTTTTCTACTTACTTTTCTACTTCTTCTTCTACTTACTTTTCTACTTCTTTTTCTACTTACTTTTCTACTTACTTTTCTACAACTTTTACGTCTTATACTAAGACTCCTTTGTTTGCTTTTTAATCTATTTTTATTATTTCTTTTTTTAATAGGTTTTTCAATATAATTTATACTTTTCATTTACTTATTTTATTTATATATAATATTTTTTATATTTGTAAAAATATTAAAACTTTAATATTTTTTTGTCTTTATATAATATAAAAATGTATGTTCATCTAAGCAATAAATTCTATAAAATTCATAAAAATAAAAATGGAAGTGAATACTTTAATTTAGCAGGTAAACGTAAGATCGTAAATTCAGATCATATAATTGTTGAAAGAAAAACTAAAAGATCTGTTAAATCACGTAAATCACGTAAATCACGTAAATCACGTAAATCGCGTAGATCACGTAGAACACGTAGTTCTGTTAAATCACGCAGATCTAAAAGAGTTAGAAGTTTAAAAAAACTGGTTTTAAGTTTAAGATCACTTTCAAAAAAAATAAGATCAAATAGATCAAATAGATTGAGTAAATCATCTAGATCACGTAAATCTAGATTAGGAAGAGTTTTAAAAAGTGTTTTAAAATTAGTAAAGTCTAGAAGATCTAGAAAGTCTAGAAAATCATCTAAAAAATCATCTAAAAAATCATCTAGAAAGTCTAGAAAGTCTAGAAAGTCTAGAAATTCTAGAAAACTATCTAGAAGATCTAAAAAGTCTAGAAAGTCTAGAAGATCTAAAAAATCTAGAAAACTATCTAGAAAATTGTCTAGAAAATCTAGAAAATCTAGAAAATCTAGAAAATCTAGAAGATCTAGAAAATCTAGAAGATCTAGAAGATCTAGAAGATCTAGAAGATCTAGAAAGTCTAGAAAACTATCCAGAAAATCTAGAAAACCTAGAAAGTCTAGAAAATATGATTAATTATTTAAACCTGGTTTTATAAAACATTATATGATAAATAATTATTAAGATATTTTGTACTTATATTATATAAAATTTTAAACTGTATATAGTTTAAAATTTTTAATAAATAAAATTTATTGTTATAATATAAAATATGAAAAATTATAGTCAACAAATATCTTCATGCAATTGCTATAACTGTAAAGCATCTGATTTTAAACTTGAAAAACAAAATCCAAAAAATTGTGCTTTTTCTCCGTATTTTGATTGTATTGATAAATTACCATTTAAAAATCAAAAAGAACCTTCTAATAAAATTGGATTTGAATTTATAAATCCAAAAGCTATTTCTAATGCTTATGCGTCTGATTTTTATAAAGATAAAACCGAAGATGTATATAATAGTACGGATCCACGTTTAATATCAGGTGGACATAATGGTCAAGTTTTATCATTAGATAGACCTCCAATAGATCACCAAATAAAATTATCTAAAGTATATACTGATCCAAATATGGTAAATTATGGAAAACAATATTCAAACTATTCAGACATAAATGTTGGACAAATATTATATTATAATGATAAAGCAGATGAAGATATTCTTTTTTCACCATTATTCGAAAATTGTGCGAATGTAGAAGGGGTATTATATAAAGATCCAATGGCATCCATAGCATATCCAGAATATTATAGAACTCCTTTAAATATCAATAATGTATTAAAAACAAAGAATAGAAAATATACATATGGTTTAAGTTCAATTGATGATACAAATGAATTTAGAGAGGAAATAATTCATCTCCAAATGAGGCCACAAGATAGATCAAGATATATGCCAAGATGGACAGGAAATAGAACTTATTAATCATTTTTGATTTTTCATATATAATATCCTATTGTTTTTTGTTTAATAAAATAAATGATATATGATTTTTAGATAAGTGTAAAATAATATTTAAACTATAAATTTAATTTAAATATTTAATAAAATTTCTATTAATAAAAAAACGATGGATAATAAGTTTGAAATTATTGATGCGTCTGTAAAACGCATGCTTAGCGATGGAAAGATAGACCAGTACGATATCCCTGAACTCATATTACTATTAAGTAAACTTAGCATGGATAATTTTTTTCCAAAAACAACAGATGATTTGGATAAGCAAATCAATGAATTATATTACTACATCATGAAGAAATATGACTTGTTTCCCAAGAATTCTGAAGACAAAGCAATATTTGATAAAGTTTTCAAAAGTTCGGTGAAACTAGTGTTATATCAACCCCTCGTTCAAAGCAAATGCTCAAAGTTCTGGGGTGGTCTCTGCAAAACATAAGTTTAAATTTTTAAACTAACCCACATATTAATTTTATACTTTCGCTCTTGATTCTTAACATCTAGTCTCCATTTTGATATAAATTTACGTCATAAATGTTTTCTTAACCTGAAATTATGGTTAAGAAAAATAAAAGTTTAAAATCTGGAGACTAAAGATTAAGATTTCATCACCCACAAATTTATCAATATTTGTAGGATTACTAATGTTATACTTCTGAATGAGTTTCTTAAATTTGTTAGAAATATTGATGATAGCAAAGGTATAGTACGTAATATCATTATTCTCTGGATTCTCAACACATTAGTAAAATTGTCTTAACTGCTGAATATTCTTCGTGATAAAACTTTTAGTTTAATAACGTCTTTTTTTTAAATACTAGAACATATTTAAAAATTGTTTTAACCATTTTTTCTCCCACCAAGCATTCTTTGTCCTCCAGTTGTTATTGGTTTCATTCGTTGTTGCCATGCTTCTGCATTTGTTTTTCTCATTAATCTTTCTTGCATTCCAGTTCTAAATTCTAAAGCGTCATCTAAAAATTTTTGATTTGCTAATGCTCTTATTGTTGAATTATTAATATTTCCATGTTGATTATCCATTGTATCATATTTATCTGCAAAATCAAATGAATCAATTTTACTTCTTGTTACATAATTTGGCATTCTAACCGCATCTACATCATCATAAAAAAATCGTGTTTGACCAATATTAGTATCTGTATAAGCTCTATAACTTGTTCCATAACCTGTAAAACGTGGATCATAAACATTAGCTTGCGTAATTGGTTCTATAATTTCGTTTTCATTATATTTTAAAATGTTCTTACCATCATAAGTTAATGGATTGTGTTCAGTAAATGTTATTCCAAATTCATTTTCATCAACAGAAAGTGGTTCAAATTGTTGATCAAATGATATACCTATATTACTATTAATAGGTTCATTAACATTATTTACTGTATAAACACCTGGTTGTATAATTTGTGTAAAAAGATTTTTGTTATATGATGTTAATTTTGAGTCTTTTTGACAATCATAAGTTTTCATATTTGCAGGTAAACCATATTCCATTTGATTTTCATTATAGCTACAAGATTTGTTTACTAAATCAACGTTTTCTATTTTATTTTTTGGAAAATCTTCAAAATTTTCTCTAAGATGTTTATGAGTATTTTGCTGATGTTTATTGTATTTATCATGATATTTATTATTATGATTTTGATTAAAAACATACTCTTCTTCTTGTTGAAATTTTGTATATTTTTCTGTACCTTTTTGTTTACGACATGAATTATTCCCACAAAAATTTGATACTTCATAACCAGATAAATATACATCAATATTTTTATTATCATTGATTTGAGAATGTGTATTTAAATTATTTGACTTCCAATATCCGAGATCTGCAATAGGAGGAACAATTACAGGAGGAATAAAAGTTTTTGGATTTGCACTTCCTACTATTTTATAATTGTTTGATGTATATGAAGGATTGTTTACATTTAAAGTAACGTCATCATAACAAAAATCATTAGAATTAATATCTTCAATCAAATCTCCACTTGAATTTGTCAAAGCTCTTTTAAAAATAACTTGATCATTTGACGATGTTTTATTTCTACTATTTCTACTATTTTTACTAATATAATTAGCATTTTGTTCAGGATATGTATACATAAAATTTTCTTTTTGATTCATCATGTTTCCTTTTATATAAAAGAGAATTATTATTATAAATAACAGAATTATATAAATAGCAATATCTAAATCAAACAATAGGCAGAAAATCAATATTATTACTATTATCTTTATTAAACAGTTAATTTGTTGAATAATTGTCATATTGTTTTTAGGTATTATTCTATAATCTGTGAAAAAATCATTTAATAAATCACAAACCATTTTATATTAGATTAAAAGAAAATTTTAGATTTTTATAAAAATAAAAATAAAATTCTATTATATATTCCTTCAGTATACAGTTTTTTGATTACATTTTTCTTAACCTAAAATACATATTAATAATACATTTATGATATAATTTTACATCATTTTCAGATATTAAAGGTTAAATCATATATACATAATTTTTAAACTTATTTAAAGTTTAAAAAATTACATTATTTTTTTAGATTTTTTAGGACTTTTTCTTTTGTGTTTTTTACATTTAAATTTTTTCCAATTAAAATTATCAACACAATGAGTATCGCAAAATAATACTATATCAGTACCTATGCCATTCCATAAAACAGACTTTACACAATCATTTTTATTTTTAATTGTTTCAAAACAGTGTTTACAAAACATTTTGTGTTCTCCAAAATTATATTTAGAATCATCTATTAGATTTTGATAATCGGAATATTTTGATAAAACAGAATTTCCAGAATCATCTGATGTATATGAAATTATAGATTCTTTACCATCTGCATCTACTCCATCTTCCATATCTAGATCATCTATATTTATTTCATCTTCCATATCTAGTTTATCTACATCATCTTTATTTACTTCATCTTCCATATCAAAATCATCTGTATTTACATCATCTTCTATATCCACATCATCTGTATTTACATCATCTTCTATATCCACATCATCTGTATTTACATCATCTGTATTTACATCATCTGTATTTACATCATCTGTATTTACATCATCTGTATTTACATCATCTGTATTTACATCATCTTCTATATCCACATCATCTGTATTTACATCATCTTCTATATCCACATCATCTGTATTAATATTATCACCATCTTCTATATTTTCAGTTTTAATAGAACCATCTTGAATAGATAAATTACAACCATCTAAACTATTTTCTAAAAATAAATTATCATCTTCTTCATTTTCTTCTTCATTTTCTTCTTCATTTTCTTCTTCAGGAATAATACTATTACCTGAATCATTTTTAAGAAGTTCTTTGCTTAAAAAATTATATGAATTTGTTATATCATTAGTTTCTTTTTCTAATAGATCGAGTGTTTTTTGAATATTGTCTTCGTCTTCTTGTTTTGTTTTTTTTATAAATGATTTCTTTTCCACGATTTTATTTTTAATTTCTTTAATAGCAGATTTGAGTTTTAATTTTTTAGAATCCTCTTCTAATTCTTGTATCTGTCTTCTAAATTTTTCATTAATAACATTAAAATTTTTAATAACTTTAAGTTCGCTTTCTAGATCTTTTTTAATCTTTTTAATATCACTCATTCTTTTTTTATAAGCTCTTATTATTTCTGTAAAATTTGTGGTTGGAGATAAATTTAATATTTCATAATGAATTGTATTATTATCAGGATTAAATATCATTTTTATAGGTGTAGTTTGTATATCTCTCATTCTATTTATATCCATTCTTATAAAATTTAAAAGACCTGGAGTTAAACTATTTTTTTTAGATTCAACTTTATTTTGAATATCAAAATCTTTATAAATATCTTTTTTTCTAAACTCTTTATATACTTCAATTTTATTTAAAAAGTCTTTAGAGAAAACATTACCTGTAAAAGGATTTTTTAAATCCTTTTTTTCTATTCTATCTAACACGTCAAATATTTTAAGACAATAAGGAATATCATTTTCAATGTATGTAATATAATATCCATAATCATTTATTTTAACATCATTAGTAATAGTTGGATCTATATTAATTTTTAAAAAATCATCAATTATTTTTATAACTGTGATTCTATCTTTTGTATTTAAAATTTGTAAAATTAAAGCAGAATATATAGGATTTTTTATATCTTTGTATTCAGTTAATATTTCATATATTCTTTTAATATCATAAACATTATCTTTGATAAACTTTAAAACAGATCTAATTTTAATAATTATATTTTTATTACATTCATCAATCCAATTTGGTAAAGAAAAATTAACAGTATTATTTAACAATTTATTTTTCGGTTTATATTTTGTATGCACGTTTCTATACATAAAAATAGATTCTATAAAATCAAATACAAAATCAGATAAACTATTTTTAAAGTATTTTTCTGCATTTTGTTGTTGGTCTAAAACTCCATCTTTACCAAATATTTCTGGTAATTTATCTTCTTTTGAAAGAGATAATAAATCTTCAGGTTTATAATAACCCATCTCAAGTTTATTTTTAAATATACCATAAGTAATGTTATTTAAAACAGGATTAAGATATATAGCTAATTCTCCTAATTTAGTAGCAAATTCATTTATATTTGAAGTTGATTTAGATAACGAATCTATAATTTTTTTAATGTATTCATCATTTACTTTATCTTTTAAAAAATCTTTAAGAATTTGTGTACCTATTTTAATTGTGTCAAATGAAATGGGTTCTTTTAATATATCTTGAAGTTTGGTTTCGACTGTTTTATTTCTTTTTTCTAGATATTGTATTTCTTTTGTATATATTTGTTCATTTTGAAAGATGAAATCTTCTTTCTTTTCTTTAGGTTCGTAAGCAATTCTGAAATTGACTTCAATTTGTCCATCTAGATTTATAAAATTTAACACATCTCCATTTTGAATTTTTGTATAATTAGGATCGGATTGTAGTTCATAATATTTCTTATTCACTTTATACCAATCTTTCCCGTCTATATTTATTGGTGGTAATATTTTGATTATATATTTATTAATATTAGTATCAACCTCCGAAATATATATACTTTTAATATTCGTTGGTAGCCAAGGAAGTATAGAATACATAAATATTTTATTTTGAAGTTCTTCTGTTGATAATATATGTTTTCGGGGTTTTTTAGATTCATCTATTATTTCAATATTTTCTAAAGGTATTTCGGTCACTTCTTCATCTACTTCAGGTTTGATTTTAATACGTATATCTTTTATAAAATTATCATAAAAATCATTAAAGGTTTCTTCTGTTTGTTTTAAAAATGCTTTTATAAACTTAACTAATATCTTTTTATTAATAAGTTTTTCTAATACAATATTTAGTTTTTCTGCATAAACAGGATTTGATTCTTTTAATTCTGAAATCGAATTTTTAATATCATTATAATCTTGATTCTCAAAATTTTTATATAGATCAGCAAGATCTTTTCTAAATTTCATCATATTTACAAATTCTTCTGTATTATTAAGAAATTTATTATAAAATTCTATAAAACTAAGCGAATATTGTCCTAAATATAATAGAATTATATATTTTAATATTTCAGGATCTTTATATTTAGCTACAATTTTATCAACAATATCATTATAATCTATTATTTTGATTTTATCTTTTACTAATGAAAATCTATCTGCAAAATATTTTAATTGGATTTTCATAGTATCATAATCAGGTTCTTTTGCTATTTTAGATAAATAATCTCTTTCATATATTTCACATGCTTCATTCAAACATTTATATTTATTACCTTTATCATCTTCATGCATATGTATTGGTATAGCAATTTTACTAATTCTATCAAAGTTTGTATAAACTTCACACGTATCATCTATACATTTAATCTCATCACCATTTTCATTTTCATGTATGTGATTTTTCAATTCTTTTCGGAGTGAATCTATATCATATAAAATATATGGTTTAATATCTGTTTTAACAGGAACAATAACATTTTTCAATGTTGGTCTAAAAATTTGGGCAAACTCATCATTCTGTTTCTGTTTTTCTAATAATTTTTTTCCAATAGGACCTGTTTTTTTAACACATCGACCTGTATCAGGGTTAAAAATTTCATCATCTTTACAATCTTTTATTTTAAATTCTTTCTTAGATTTCTTAGACATTTATTTATTATAATTATTAATTATATAATTTTTAAAATTAAAATTGATTCCATATAGTTATATTTTTTTCAAAATAAATGATTCCAGATGAATTATTGTTTATAATTATTGACTATATTCAAGATAATAATACTTGTATAAATTTAGTATTAACGTGCACCTATTTTAGACAGATTTTTTACAAATATGGATATCTTAAATATTTAAGAATAACTCCATTATATAACAATCCTTATAATTTCATGTTACAAACATCAATTCATAGAAAAACCTTAAATACACTATGTATAATGAATATAAATGATGCACAACATTGGATTGCATCATGGCCCAAAATAGTATTTTTTAATTATTGTAAAACAGGTAAAATAGATCCAGGATATGAGACAAATACAGAAAATTTAACTATATTAAATGATAGATCATCATATTTATATATAAACTGGAAGAAGTTTCCAAAATTAAAAAAATTTGAAACAACTAGTTTGAACTTTAATCATGATGATATTCCTGATTCTAAATCGTTTTTTGTAAAAATTAATTAATTTTTATATATTATAAATGGATAATTCTGATGTTGAATTTATTATAGTGATAAGTTTATTAAGTTTTTTGAATTTAATATTATTTATCAAGATTATATTAGAAATTGTATGTAAACCTAATAATTCTATTCGTAAAAAACGAAAAACAACAACACCTGGTATGATGACATCTAATCCTTCAACAACACCTAGTATGATGACATTTACTCCTACAACAACACCTGGTATGATGACATCTAATCCTACAACAACACCTGATATAATGACATTTACTCCTACAACAACACCTGATATAATGACATTTACTCCTACAACATCATAACATTTTATAAGCTATACGTCACCATCAAATATGACGTAATATACTTTTAACCTCTAGTCTCCAGATTTTGAACATATATTTTTCTTAACCTAAATATAGGTTAAGAAAACATTTATTATATAAATTTATATCATTTTTAGAGACTAAAATGCCAATATATTTCATACCATTATTTAAATATTTATCACTAAATTTAGAAGATATTTTATTGTTTATTTCTTACTAAAGAGAAATAATTTAACTTTGAAAAAATATTAGAATTTGTCGTAATAGATTTATTAATAGATTTAGAATCAAGTATTTCGAGTTTATTTTGAAGTTCTTGAATTTGTTCTCTGTATTTAAGTTTCTGAGATTCTAATTGATTTTCATAATATATTTTTTGTTTATCAAGTTCTTTATGTGATGTTTCTAAACATTCTTCGTATTTTAAAATTTTTTCATTATATTCTTTAATAAATATATGTTTAAAATCGTTAATTCTTTTTTCAAAACAATTATTATGATGAGTCATTAAGTTATTTTTGTTACTATAGTCTTTTCCACAATATAAACAGTCAAATGATGTTTCTTTTATTTCTTTTTTTAAATAATATCTTTCACTCGTTATATGGCAATTTGATGAAGTCTTATTTTGAAAAGTTGTATTATAATATTGTGATGCTAACATTTGTTTATATATATATATAAAGAACCTTTAAAATAAGATTTTACAATATTTTATCTTTAGACTCCAGATTTTTGATTGCATTTTTTTCTTAACCTAAAATATGGGTTAATAAAATATTTATGATATAAATTTACATGATTTTTTAGATACTTAAAGGTTAAATAAAAATAAAAATGAATTTAAAAGATTCTTTTATACTATTAGATATAGAATGTCAACAACAACATCGCAATTCCAAACCAAACCTGATTATTTTAATTCTATTGAAGACTGTAATAAATCATTTCATAATAAACAGCAAACAAATTTGCGTTATAGAAATTTTACACAAACTCATTTTACTGCTGGAGATGAAGAACAGTTTCAACATTATAGATATGATAAAAATGGAGATTTAGACCAACCGACAGTTTCATTAGAAGAAAATATTTTTAAAGATTATGAAAATGAATATTGGGATGGTTATAAAGATTTAGAAGCTACAAATGTACTTGAAACTTTTAGATATTTATTTAATAAATTTAAAAAGGGAATATTTGTTAAAATTGTAAACAATAAATTAAAAGTATTTTTACCTTTCTCAAATGTAAATTTTGTTAATGAATGGAGTCATAATATAAAAATAGATCCAAAATATGGTAACCTATATGATTTTATAAAATATACAAATGAATTAGAAGGTAGAACTTTTAATAAAAATAATGTAAATGATTTTACAAATACTTGGTATGGAAATAATTGTTTAGTTAGATATGAATATCCTATCAGAGAAAGTGATACTAATATACCAAATATTAAAAATATTTTAGAAGAACTCTGTTTAAATAGGAAAATACCAGATATTGAATTTTTTGTTAATAGACGTGATTTTCCTCTATTAACGAAAAATGGGTCAGAACCATATTTTCATTTATGGAATAGTTTAGAATATCCTCTAATTTCACATAAATATGAAAAATATGTACCTATTTTATCCATGAGTAAGATGGAAAATTATGCTGATATAATGATACCTTCACACGAAGATTGGGGAAGAGTTCAAGTAAAAGAAAATAAATTCTTTTGTAAATCACATATTAATTTTGAATATGATTTTAATTCAAATTGGGAAAGTAAAAAATCAATAGCTGTTTTTAGAGGAAGTTCAACAGGTTATGGTTTAGATATTGAAACAAATCAAAGATTAAAAGTAGCATATCTTTCAACAATTTATGATACTTATATAGATGCAGGTATAACAAAATGGAATACACGTCCTAGAAAATTTATGGATAATATGTATTTACAAACAATTGATGTTGATAAATTACCATTCGGTTTAGTTAATAAATTAACACCTTTAGAACAATCAAATTATAAATATATAATACATATTGAAGGTCATGTTTCAGCATTTCGCTTATCATATGAATTAAATATGAATTCAGTAATTTTACTCGTTGATTCAGATTGGAAATTATGGTATAGTGATATGTTAAAACCATATGTTCATTATATACCTGTTAAAAAAGATTTATCTGACTTAATCGATATAATAAAATGGTGTAGAAACAATGATGGAACATGTAAAGAAATTGTAAATAATGCTAAAAAATTTTATAATAAATATCTAACAAAAACAGGTATTTTCGATTTTATGCAAAAATTATTTGTTGATCTTAAAAAACATACTGGGACTTATTTGTATAATTCAATTAAACCAATTGATTTGCAATTGAAAGAAGAATATTCTATTATTTCAAAATTAAGTATAAAAAACACATCAAAAACTGTTAATGAAAATTCAATATTACCGAATATTAAAAGATCATATGGATTTTTAAAAGGTATACATAATGCAATAAATACTTTAAGTGATACTGAAAAACAATTATTACCATATGATGAAAAAATTTTTCATAATAAACTAGGTACTATTGATAAAAAAGATTTTTTAGGATTTAAATTAGCTGTTAAAAATACAAAAGATGATTCTAAGAAAAAAGAACATATTCATGAGACTTTTATTGGATTGACATGTATTAATGAATTACTTAAAGATATACCAAATTTTGTATATAATTTTGGTAAATATGAGTATGAAAATAGTATAAATGTTATGACAGAACATATAGAAGGTCAAACATTTCAGGAATATATTAATAGTGAATCATTTTGTGTTACCGAATATATATTTATACTTTTACAAATATGTTTAGTTTTATCTATAGCTCAAAAGAAATTTTGTTTTGTGCACAATGATCTTACTCCTTGGAATATAATTATTAAAAAATTAAAAGAACCTATTACTATAGATTATTTAATAAATTATAAAAAAATAATACGTGTTAAAACTAACATAGTACCGATACTTATAGATTATGGAAAATCTCATGTTATATATGATAATACGCATTATGGTTTCATTAATATGTATAAATTTAGTTCGGTTACAGATATATTATCACTACTTATAACATCTATATATCAAATTATAACTGAAAAACAACTTAATAAAAATGATTTTAATTATATTTTAAAACTTGCTAATTTTATGGCAAATACAACATATAGAAAAGAATATTTCACAAATTCAAAAGATTTAAAAAAATTTTTATATAATATGAAAAAATATTCTAATTTAATAACTGAAAATAAACACGAATTAGAAAGCCAAACTCCAATTGATTTATTTAACTATATTCGAAAAAATATAAGATATAAATATGACATTTGCGGAACCAATGAATATATATCATTTATGAATTATGGAAATGCAAACCAAATTCTTGATTTTATTACTTCTGATAATCGTGAAGATCGGTTACAATCTTATATAAATTTTTTTGATAAATTAAAAACAGAAGGTAATTTCGTATCTAATAATAACAATTTATTGTTAACTTATTATACAGCTAATTCTCTCTATGAAAATATCAAAAGTGTTGGAGACCAAATGATTTCTTATGCAAAAACAGAAGTTTTATATACAGAAAAATATGCTAATATAATTAGCAATATGTTAAAATTTATTGAAAATTCTTACAAAAGCAAGATTAATAGACTAAAAATACAAGATATTCCTAAAATTAAAATCGCAGACCCTAAACCTTTACAGAATTATAATGAAGATATCTTTCTATGTCCCGATAAAGTTCAAAAATTATTATCTATATATAAATTTAATGATGTTACTATATATAAACATATACTAGAATTCTTACTATGTACAAATAATAATTTTAAATTAAAAGAATCCGAACGTGAATGGTGTTTTAAAAATTTAGACAGATTATTATCTTTAGATGATGTCCATTTAAAAGTTTATAATGCAAATAATAATACAATTCGGAAAATTACAAAAATCATATACACAAAGAACATTGAAAATATAAAAAATCCTGAACAATTAGAAAAATATACTAATGTTTTGAATTTACTTAAATAATTTTTTAAACTTTAAATTAGTTTAAAAAACTTTATCTTTTCTTTTTGGATTATTTAATTTATATAATCCTATACCTATAGCACCTATAAAAGCCATTGCTATAGCACTTTCATAAATTCCAGGATTATTTATCATATAATTTCTATAATATTCAGAACTTTTTTTATTATTATTAATAATCATATCTTTTCTCTCTATAATAGATCGTATTTCATATACCAAACTATTAAATACATTTTTTCCATTTCCACAATTATATTTATTTGGAACTAACCATTTTAGAGTAAATGTCGTGTTTAAACTTACAATATTATTACAATTGTTATTAATACTATTAAAATCAAATCTACTACATTTTCCTGTATTTGCTGGAATAAATTCAGTACCCGGTATAAATCCTATTTCATATATACAATTAAGTATATATATATCTGTATTATTTTGATCTATAATTTTACTAATTTCAGCTATTGTCTGTTGCGATCTTGTTAATTCAGATGCACAAAAGATCAATTTATAATTTGTATAACTATTTCGTAATAAATCATATATTATATTTCCTGCTTTTTTAGATTGTTCGATACCTAATGATGTCAATTTTGGATCTTTTTCAAAGAATTTATATATATTACCAATAAAATTTGTATTTATATTATGTGTTCCTTCTCCATGTCTTACAAAAATAAATTCATAATTATCTGGAATGTTTTTATCTTCTTTTTCAAGTATTAAAGATATTTTATCTATTTTATCTATATCGTTTATAATTGATATACCTTTTGAATTTATATGAATAATTGCGCAATTATTAAAACCTATTTGACTAAATTTTAATATCTGATCATAATTCAATTCGTTATCAATATCTATCGTACCTGGATCTTTAATATTATTTTTTAAAAATGTATTTACTATTTGTTTTAATCTATTATTATGTGTGCAAATTATTGCAATATATTTTTTATGTATATCTTCTCCTCCGTCTATTCGTTTATGACTTCGTTTATGACTTCGTTTATGACTTCGTTTATGGCTTCGTTTATGGCTTCGTTTATGGCTTCGTTTATGGCTTCTTTTATGACTTCGTTTATGACTTCGTTTACGACTTCGTTTACAACTTCGTTTACGACTTCGTCTATACATATTTATATAATATAAATAAAAAATATATTAATAGGTATAAATATTTTCTAATAATAAATATTGTTACAAATGAATTATTATTCAATAAATTATTATGATAATAGACGTATTTTATTTGCACCTATAGCTGGTGTAGTTGAATCTATTTGTGTTCAACCATTAGATACTATGAAAGTTCTTAAACAATCTGATCAATATACAAGTATTTCTTGTCTTATTAAAAAACCAAATTTACTTTATAAAGGATTTACTCCATTTACATCTCAAATGTTTGTTAAATATTTTCTTCGGTTTACAGCTTTTGAAAAATTTAAATCTAAAAATGGTAATATTATACAGAATTTTGGGGCTGGAATATGTGCTGGCTTTACTGAATCATTATTTATTACACCATTTGAATTAATAAAAACAAATTTACAAACAACTCAAAACAAAAAACCTATAAATATAATTAAAGATATATATAAACAGTCTGGTATTACTGGATTATACAGAGGATTTTCTTCTACTACATTAAGACAATGCACAAATCAATCATTTAATTTTTCAATATATTACAAACTTCGTGATATATTTACAAAAGAAGGAGAAAAACCTAATATATTTAAAATAATTACATTTACTTTATTTAGTAGTTCAATAGGTCCAATTTTAACAAATCCTATAGACACAGTTAAAACACGTTTTATGAATCCAAAATATTCATATAAAAGTAATTATGAAGCATTTAAAGATATAATAAAAAATGAAGGTATAACAACTTTATATAAAGGTATTGGTTTTAGATTATTACGTGTGTGTGGTGGTCAAGCAGTATGTTTTGTAGTTATGGAAAATCTGTTATATTATACTAATTAACATCTAGTCTACAGATTTTTAACTTGTATTTTTCTTAACCTAAAATTAAGGTTAAGAAAATTTTCACGCCATAAATTTACAGTAAAATGGAGACTTGAGGTTAAGAAATTATTAATTTGAATACTTGTTGTAAAATCATAGTAGAAATATCTGGTGGTACATTTTGTTTTTTTAATGAAGATGCCGAGCTATTAGCTACATTTCCTACAATACTTCCACCAGAAAATACTAAACTTTTACCCATTTTAGCTATAAACATAATTATATCATATGGAAATGTGATACCAATTTGTTTCAGTAATAATACAGCTACAACATTTAAAAGTAAAATATTAAATAGAAATGCAATATATAAATAAAATAATCCTTTATTTTTTTTAGCGTCTCGTACTTCTTCTTGGTTTTTTATTTTTTCTTTTAATAATTTCTCTTCTGCCTCTTTTATTCTTTTTGCTTTTTCTCTTTCTCTTTCTTTTTCTTTTGCTTTATTTTTATTAAAGAAACCTTTTTTTGTTGCATCTACAGGTTCTTGTTCTTTAAATTCTTTTTCAACTGCTTTTTCAACTTCTTCTTTTATTTTTCTTATTTCTTCAGCAGATAATTCAGTTGGAATATTTTCATCAGAGTCATGTGTAGATTTAGTTAGATAACTAAAATATTCAGATTTATCTGAAAATGCTTGCTGAATTAAACCTGCATTTTGATCATTATTACTAAAAAATTGAAATTCTTTAAGTAATTTTGCAATGTCACCATATTTATAAAACTCAGTTACTTTTAAAATTAAATTACAAATTCTTACTATTTCTCCTAGTTTTTCAATCTTATCATTTGTGGGTTTACCGTTTATAAATATAATATCTAAATTCTGTAAACGTTTTACCGCATTTATCAATTCTATTTTAATTTTATTTGTATCTCGTATAACTGTATTATAAACAATTTGGAATATTCTTAACAACGTTTTTACGACAGAACCTCCAATATATAAAGTTTTTTGAGTAATTGTATCTAATTGTCGATCAAGATTTGCAGTTTCATTTATATCATCAGATGTAATCTTATAGTTTAAAATTAATTTTTTAACTTCTATATTTTTAATTTGTTCTTCCAGATCTTTAGTCTTTTTATTCTTGTTATCATCTAAATTAGTGTCTACAGTAGAAGTAGGGTTTTCTCCTGTATTATTTGTAATTTGTTGTCCCAGATCTGCAGCTTTTTTATCCTCTAAATTATTTTCTGCAGCAGAAATAGATTCTTCTCCTGCATTAATTTTAATTTTTTCTTCCAGAACTTTAGTATTTTTATTATCTAAATTAGTATATGTAGAAATAGAAGAGTCTCCTGCATCATTTAGATATTTTTTTTTCATATATTTTTTTTTCATTAATAACCTTTATAATATTAAAGATATTATTTTATATTTCTTATAAATAGTATAATAGAATTACTACTTAAATTAATAATAAATATAATATTAAAATCAGGTTATTAAATAAAAATAATTTATAATTTTTTATAAATGGTAATATCTAAAACAATACTTTATATAATAGCAGGTTTAGTATTAGCTGGTGTAATTGCAACAATTATAGTAGTTTTTATAAATATTTCTAATTCAAATACATCTACACAAAGTACAACTCCTTTGGTTTCTGGTGGTTTATTTTATACTTCTAAAAATAATAAAAAATATTATTATAATCCAATAAACACAATGTGTAATACTACGACAGGAATTTCTGTTCCAGCAAACACAATAGAAGAATTATTAGAATATTGTTCTACAGCTAATAACTTAGGAAATGGTGATAAGCCATGTATTAGAATAGTAAAATATGAAAATACTGACTGGCGTGGTTGTACGTCTAAAAAAGACGGTCAAGAACCTTCAGGAACAATCGCATATATAGAATGATAAATTAATATTTTATACTAATATAGTATAAAATATGTTAAATTATGATTTTGAAATAATTGGATATGATGGTTCCATTGCGATACCGCATTGTCCTTGTACTTGTTTAACATTTCTAGATAATCTAATATAACCATTTTCCCCCCAATTTGCTCCCCAAGAATTTTTAATTTTCCAAAAATCTTTACCATTATCGGTTCCATATCCTACCAATAATACTCCATGATCTAAATTCGTACCACAAGTACCTGACATAACTCCAGAACTATAAAATTGAAAGCTGAATTGGTCTGCCTCAATTGCTACACTGATTGGTTGTAAAAGTAACGCTTGTTGAAGCGCGCTTTCAGAATTTTTTGTTACTTCAACATAACTATCAACTGTTGTAACTCCGGTGCAATCTTTACAAGTTCCATCAACTCCTTTATATTCATAATCGCTTTGAGAACACAATGGTGTTTTTTCAGTATATTGGAAAGATGGTACAAATAAACCACCATTGCATCCTTCATTTCCATAAGATCTACTACAATCTACTAGTTGTTGTTCAGATAAAGAAACTAATTTACCAGTAGCAAGAGCATATGCACCTTCAATTGATCCTGTTGAACTAAATGCCCAGCAACTACCACACTGTCCTTGATCTTTTACAGGTGTTACAACACCTTTTGAAGTCCAGTCTATATCAGTGGGTAAATCTGAAACAGTATTAGTAAAATATGTACGTCCTAAAAATGTTTTACTATGCACGGGATTATAGCATAAATGTTGAGATTTAAACTCGTTAGGAGTAAGATCTGCAAATTTATTTATCGCCATTGTCCAACTATGTCCTTGAGAATTATGATCATTTATTGTTTTATAATTATCAATGAATACATTGAATCTATATGATAGTTCATCATCAGAATAATTTTTATTATAAATTTGAACAAAATCAGTAAATTTAAGAAGAATATCAGTTTGTTTGAAAGAAGCACTAACGGTGTTTACAGTTGCTAAACATAAAAGTAGTAGAGAAGATGATAAAATCTTGAAGATCATTTTTATTTATATAAATTAGTTTTTAGATAGGAATTATATTTAATTCTTTTAATTTTTAGTCTCCAAAAATGATATAAATATTTTCTTAACCGGTATTTTAGGTTAAGAAAAATATAATAAGAATCTAAATACTAAAGATATTATTTTATATTTCTTTTAAATACTGTATTGATTACATCTTTTAAATCCATGATATTTACTGATTTATTAATTAATACACCTTTGTAATATATATCACAAGGACATTTATAATTGTTTTTAACTAAATTATTCATAAAATATTTGTCCTCGATTGGTAACTCACCTGTTTTTATTGCTACTACTTTATTATTATTTTTATCTAATGTAAACTCGTATCCATCTATTCTATTAGATTTTCTATTAGATTTTCTATTAGATTTTCTATTAGATTTTCTATTAGATTTTCTATTAGATTTTCTATTAGATTTTCTATTAGATTTTCTATTACGTTTTTTAATATGTGTTATCATTCTTTATTATTTATAAATATAAATAATAAATATAAATAATAAATAATAAATACACATAATTATTAAATTATATCAATTTTTGTATTAGTTGTAGTTGGAAGAATTGGAACATTTATTTGTGAAGTAGTTTTATTTGTAGATTTTATACCAAATTTTTCTTTTAAATATTCTAACCAATAACCAGCGAAAATACCTAATCCAAAAGTACCTATTATACCAATCCAATATCCAATAGTTGCAAAAGTTTTTGCTTGATTTATATCGCCATTTGAAATATTCATATAAATACTACCAAAAACTATTAATAATATTGAAAATATTGATAATATTAAGCTAGATAAGCTATAAATACTATATTTACGGTAAATATTATAACCAGAGTAACCTAAAACGCAAGTAATAATAGTAATACCAATTCCTAAAATAACTTTCCCAACAGTTTGTATATGGTTATATGTGGTAGAAGAATCAGTTTGTAATGCAAATGTACTAATAGAAATACTAAGAGAAACGAAAAAAAGAGAAATAAAAAATATGAGTAAAATCCATGAATCCATTTATAATATAATAATATATTTAATTATATTATTTTTGTTTATAATTTTTGATAATAAATTCACATGCACCAATAAATTAAATTAGTTTTCAGATTTTTGATTTTTGATTTTTGATTTTTGATTTTTGATTTTTGATTATTACATTTTTCTTAACCTAAAATACGGGTTAAGAAAATATTTATGATGTAAATTTATATAATTTATTCACTTTCATAATCATCACTTTCTATATTACATTGTTCTGTTTCTAATTGATCTTTACTTTTTATATATATTGATATTTTACCTAGACTTCCGATATTACTACTAAATCTGATAGGTTTTCCAGGATATATTTGGATATTACCACTTAAACCGGATATTTTTGTGATACGACATAATTGCTCAGTATTAAATTCTTGGCAAAATTCTGATTCAGAATGTTCTTCGAGTTCATCATCTTCACCAAATTCAACAGTGCGTTTTAAAATTCCACCAGCATTACAACTAAATTTTATTTTAAAATTTTGAGAATTAACAATTAAAGTATTTCCGATATTACCAAAATCTTTAAGCATTTTTTGCATTTCAGAAGAAGAAACGATAATAGGTTTAGAAGTTGTTTCTGGTATATCGATATCAAGATTTTGAATACTTTGTATTTTTACAAAAGAAGTTGTAATACGATTATTTTCTTTAGGTATAACTTTAATACCTAAATCTGTCAGATTTTCATCATCAATAAACAATTCGATGGAGTCTTTCTTTTTAATACTTTTTAACATCCTATGCATGTGGTTCAGGTTAATTCCCAAGTACATTCTGGTAGAATTAAAACGATACAAAGAAAAATTTTCAGCCTTTAATTCTAAGTCAATTAAAACACGTCCATGATGATCTATCATTCTTAGAACAATACCATTCTCATCAATCTCAAAACATCCAGTCTTAATATTGTTTGCTAACAATTCAGACATAATTTTAATAACATATGCTTCTTGACTTTTCGCTTTAAATATAATTGTCATTTTAAAAATAAAGTTTTTAAACTTTAAATAACATTTGAAAAAGTTCTTTAGATATACATTTCATATAATATTTTAGATAAAACTTTATTTAGATGTTTTTCTCTTAACAGAAAAAACAAAATATTTTTTTAAGTATATAACTATATTATATTTCATTTTTTATTTTTCTCGAAAAACGAAAAACGACTTAAAGACAAAAACTATATAATAAAACACATGTCTAATTATATTAATATAGTTAAACTTATCGAAGATAATCCTAATACAAGATTATCTAAAACATATCAAGGTCAATTAATTAATAAAGTAAAAGATTCTTTTACTACTGAACAACAACAGTTATTTATAGCAAGTTTTTATTGTTATTTAAATTGTAAGACTGATGAATTTATTATTGATCTTGATAATATATGGGAATGGTTGGGATTTACTAGGAAAGATAATGCAAAAAGATTGTTAGAAAAACAATTTAAATCTGAAGTTGATTTTAAAATAGTTTCCCTCCGAACGGAGGAAAACCTCACAGGTGGAAGACCTAGTGAAAAAATCGTTATGAATATTAATACTTTTAAGAAATTATGTTTGAAAGCAAGTACTGCAAAAGCAAATGAAATTCACGAATATTATATCAAACTTGAAGAAACATTGCATGAAATTATAAACGAAGAAAGCGCTGAATTAAGAAGACAATTAGAAGAAACAAAAAATTGTCTTAATGAAAAAAATAACATGTTAGATCAAACTCAAAAAGAAGTTCAAAAATTAACAAAAAAATATATTAAACCACAAAAAGAAGTTATTGATGGTAAAAATGTTGTTTATCTTATGACAAGTGATGAGGGTGAAAAAGTAAGAGAATATGTTATTGGTAAAGCAATTGACTTATCAAACAGACAAGAGAATTATAATGGTAATAAATTACATGATTTTAAAGTTGTACATTATATATCATGTAATAGTTCGAAATTAATGGATATAATGGAAAGTATAATTCTATGTAAATTTGGAAAATATAGATGTAAAGCTGGAAGAGATGTATTTATGTTACCAGAAACTAATGAATTAGAGTTATTTACAAATATATTCGATAAATGTTTTAAATTTTTTGAAGATGTTAATGAAGAAGATATCATATATGCAAAAAGAACAGGAGATAAAATGACTAAAGAACAAATTAAAGAAAAAAATGATAAATATGTAATAGAAAATAAGGAAGAATTAAAAGAAAAACATAAAGAATTTTGGGATGAAAACAAAGAACAATTATCATATATTGGGAAAATTAATTATGAAAAAAATGCGGATACTATTGCGGTAAAAAATAAAAAATATTATGAAGAAAATAAAGAAGCTGTAATAGAAGTTAATCTTGAATATTATGAAGAAAATAAGGAAGATATTTTAGAATCAAGAAAAGAACATTATAAAAATAATAAAGAATATATACTAGAAGAACGTGCTAAATATTATAAAGAAAATTATAAAAACAAAATTGCAGTTCAAAGACAAAAGAAAGAAACGTGTCAATGTGGTATGACTGTTGCACATTCTGGTATGAAAAGACATAAAAATTCACAAAGACATTCAGATTTAATGAAGAAACTAGAAAAAAAATCTGAAATTGATAATGAAGAAGAATTTATTATTGTTGTAGAAACTAAAGAATGATCTATAATTAATAATATTTTAAAATAAAAAAATTATATTAACCTTTAATCTCCAGATTTTTTATTATATTTTTCTTAACCTTAATTTTAGGTTAAGAAAATTTTTACGACGTAAATTTACATCATTTTGAAGACTAAAGGCTAAATACCTGTTAATAAATAAAATATAAAACATAGTATGTTTATAACTACAAAATAAATTAATTGAGATTTAAAGATAACAAATGATTAATATAGAATAGATAATTATTATTCGTTTAAGATAATTTTTAAAACCGAAAACCAAGGTGTTATTTTAAAATAGAAAGGGACATCTAATCTTATGGCTTATGTTCAAATCCTAAGGGACTTTGAAAAAATAATAATTAAACAAAACTATTCTATGAAGAATATAACTTTTTATATTCTTTCCCATGGAGTTACACATGGGTTAAAGGCCTTCAAACAGACTACATTTTGTAGCTTTTTGTATGTGCTAACGTAACGGATGTTTGACTATTTGTATAAAAATGACAAATGTTTGTAATTACGTATAAACTTAATTTTAAATTTTAAAACATCTTATTTGGTTTTAAAATTGTTTTTCTATATAAAAGCTATTTTTCTGAAATACTTTTCTGTTATAATATCTTCATATTTATCTTCGTATTTATCTTCGTATTTATCTTCGTATTTATCTTCGTATTTATCTTCGTATTTATCATTTTGATTTTCTTCTAATCCCAATATTTTAAAAATTTCCAAAATTATATAATAAATTATATCAGCATTTTTTTTCCATTTCAAAAATTTATTCATTCTTTCACACAAGTATAAACCTTGTAGTTTATATCTTACAGCTGGATTTGTTCTTCTATTTATGTTTATGTCATTCATTTATTATAATCAAGTTTTTAATTTTTTATTTTTTTAAAACCCTGTAAAAGGGTTTAAAAAGAAATTATTTAGTTTAAATCATTTTACAGTATTATAAATTCATTAAATATAAAAACGAAAACAATTTATATTATGAATTGATTTCAACCTATAGATAAATAAAAATAAAAAATTATGCAGAAAAATAATTGAAAAATTACTTACAACAAATTACCCTTATAATATGACATTCAAGAACAAAATTAGTTAAGATAGTTATTGATATTAGAGAGTCTATTTTAACACTCAGAAGGGTTTTAAAATAATGCTAAACTTTCAACGATAAGCAAGATAAACAAAATATCCAATGATACAACTAATAGTGCTAACAGTTGCTGTAATAGCAAGCGCTTTATCTAAATTACATTTTCTTTCACTAGTCATTTATTATTTATGAGTTTTTAAAAAAAGAATTTTTGAAAAATATGAAAATAAAAATGAAACTAACATTTAGTGTCCATTTTAATGTAAATTTACATCATAAAAATTTTCTTAACCAGTATTTTATGTTAAGAAAAAATGTATTCGAAAATCTAGTTACTAAAGGTTAAAAAAATTATTCTTTAACATAATTTCACCTATTGCAACTGCAATGTAACAATATCTATATTTACAAATGAAACATATTATTTAAGTTAAAAGTTAATAGAATATAATAATATTTTTAATTATCTTGATATATATTAAAAATGTATTTAAATAAACCAGTTGCTTATCTTGTTAATGATGATATTGATGAGGATGGAAATATAGTAAATGATTTAATACCAAAAGACATACCAGTTTTAATTATGGTTCAGGCAAATTTTTGTGGACATTGCACTGTTGCAAAACCAGCATTTCAAACACTTGCAAATAAAAATGAAGGTAAAATATTTTGCGCTACCATACAAGGAGATGGAAAAGAACCAGGTGAGGAAGAATTAGGTGAAAGGTTATCTAAATTAATTCCAGAATTTAGAGGTTTTCCAGACTATGTTTTATTTAAAAATGGAAAATTTGTTCAAAAACATGAAGGGGGAAGATCATTAGAAGCATTAGAAAAATTTGTATACAGTTAAATTTTTAATTATTAAAAATAATTTTTTTTAATTATATCTATATAAATAAAAATGTCTCAGTGTCAAAATTGCCAATTTAATAAAATAGCTTCACCTCAAAGAAGACAAATTGAAAATTATACTAATAAATTCAGCCCAACCAATTATGACGAGGCGAAAAATACTTATACAATAGGTGATGGATACTATGCACCCCCATGGCCTGCTCGAAGAACTGAATATGATATTAAATTACAAAATAAATTTAGTACAGCAGGTATTCCAGATTTTTTAAACTATAAAGGTGTTAGTACATCAGGTGAAATGAATACCATTACCATGTCTACAGCAAAACCAACAAAAAAATCAATCTTAACCGGAAGATATGATGTTTACAGTTCTTATAGTTATTAATTAAAACTGTATTTTAAACTATATTTTAAACTATATTTTAAACTATATTTTAAACTATATTTTTAAACTATATTTTTAAACTAAATTTTTAAGTTTAAAAATTTTTAATATATTTAATATTTGTAAAAAATTATTTTAATATATTTATAATATATAAATGGAGGAATTAGTCAAATCTTACGAAACTTTACTTTATGATTATAATACATTCTGTAAATCAACAACATATATTAATAAAGAAAAATGCGACAATATAGAAAGACAAAAAAAAAATCTTAAAGAAGAAATAAACAGAATACGTCTTATAGATAGTCAAAAACTAGCAAATATTCAAGCTGCAAATGCAAAAAAATCTAAAAGTAATTTCTTTTCTTTATTTAGCAGAAATAATGATGGAATATCTAAAAAACAACGTTCTAGGAAAGTATCTAAAAAACGACGTTCTAGACGAGGATCTAAAAAACGACGTTCTAGACGAGGATCTAAAAAGGTAATTTCAAGTAAAAAAAGATAAGAATAATATTTATTCACAAAATATAGTAGATAATTTAATAAATTCGTCTTCAGTATGGTAAATATTATTATTAACAGGTTCTATTTTAGTTACTTGCCTATTTTTATCAATTATAATACAGTCTTTATCTATTTCTAAAATAATTTTTTTGTATAATATATATTGAAGATGTTGTTTATCAAGTTCTAAAGTAGTAATATCATATGTTATAGTGTTTGTTGGAGAATATTCATTACTTAACCTTTAGTATCCAGATTTTTGATTATATTTTTTCTTAACCTAAATACAGGTTAAGAAAATTTTTATGATTTAAATTTACATCATTTTGGAGACTAAATGTTAAGTTTAATAATTCTAAGAATAATGTTTTTTTAACTTCTTTTTTACGTCTAAATTATACTGTTTAGATCATAAACTGTTGGTATTTTGTTCTTATAATTATTTATTTTTAAATCTAATTACGGGTAGTAATAGAAAAAATAATAATTAATGTTAATATTAGATTAATATTAAATTAATAGTAAATTAATAGTTAAAATTAAACAAATTTTTAATTTATAATAATTAAAAATTAATTATAATAAAAATAGAGAAATGGTAATCATTAATAATAAAGAATTTCCTATATACGATTTAGATAATAAAGAAACTATTTTAAATAGAATTGCGTCTAATTTAAATACTTTAAAAAAATTTTTATATTTTCCAAACGGAGAACCAGATAAATTTGATACTAATGATGAAATAAAGGTCGAAGATATATTTCAAATTATAAAAGACAGTGATGACTTTGAAACTATGTATAATTATGTAAAAGATAAACATAAAGATATATCACTAGATGAAATAATTAAAATATTTATTATATATAATAAAAGTATTTATGATGTTATAGTAAACTTAAGAAATAATGAATTAGAATCATATATATATTATTTTAATGAACAAATTCAAACTGTATTAGGTGATAAAAATATTGATATAGCTCCAATAATTCAAAATATAAGTACATATAAACGAGAATATACTACAAATATAAATAAAAATATAAAAAAAGTAACTGAAGAAGTGGATGTTTTTAAAAAATTTAAAAATAAGAAAGGAATTCCGTATGAACCATTCGAATTAGAAGTAAAATATTTTGAGATGAAAATAGAGAATAAATTAAATTTATCTATTTTAGAAATATTTAATAATATCAAACTAACAGAAGAAGTACCATTTGCATCATGTTTAGATTTTTATAAAATAAGACAAAATCATATACCACATAAAGATTGGATAAAAATGAGTGATGATATTATTTTAAAAGTCTTAGAGAATAAAAATAAATTTACAGATGTAAGAATAAATAATGATAACTCATATTTGAAAGCAATATTAGAATATAATATAAAAAATACTGTTTCCGAAAATAAATTAATAAAAAGATATACAGATGCATTAGGTAATTATTCGATTTCTGAATCAAAAGAGAAATCTATTAAAGGTGTATTTTATTTTCCAAATCAAAGAATTAACAAGTATATATTTTCAGATTTAATTTTAAATAATAAAGAGTTCTCACAATATATAGGATTAAATGAACATGTAATATCAAGTAGAGATAGTGTTTATATATATTTTAATATAAAAGAAACGGGACCGATAACAGCTTTATTAACTGAACAAATTGTTGATAAAAAAAATCCAGATATGAAAAGGAATGTGTTTATAGAAGATAGTTATTGTATTCGTGTTAAAATTAGTATTGCAGATAATATAAATTCAGTTTTAAAATTTCAAGATATATTATCTAAATTATTTGTAACTTATAACGCAGAATATAATAAAATATTTAATTTTTACAGTAAATTTATACCTGAAAGTGAATTAGAAATTAAACATAATTTACCAAAACAAATAAATGATACAAAAACTATAAAATTTAGAGATAATTTAGCACCTGAATTATATATTCCAAATTACACATCATTCTGTGGATACCCTCCAACACTTATAAAAGATGAAGATGAAGATATATATAAAGATAAAGGATATCAAGTTTTAACTTTTCCAAAAGATAATAAAATTGGTTTTGAACCTAGAAAATATATATGTGATTATGAAATATATAAGAATCCTGGTGTAAGAGTAAATACATTAACAAATTCCGATAAATTTGAATATTTACCATGTTGTTATAAAAAAGATCAAAGAAATAAAGCAAACTATAAAAGATATTATAATGAAAAAGATATTGATACTAGTTCAATTAAACAAAATACTTTAAAAAGTAATAAATTGGTTGACGATGGTCAGCTAGGATTTTTACCACAAGAAATCGAAAAATTCTTTAATATAATAGATAATAATATAGATTCAGAATATTATAGACATGGAGTGGCTAAAACAAAAAACAGTTTTTTACAATGTGTATTTCTTGCTCTCAATATTACAGATAATGTTGAAAAAGTTCGTAAAAGTTTAGATGATTTACCATCGTGTAAACAAGAAATGTATGATTATACATTTCAAGATATAATCAATAAGATACAAAATTTAGATGAATATTTTGATCCAAAATTATTTGTTCATTTGATAGAATTAAAGTATAATTGTAATATAATTCTATTTAAAAGAGATAACGATAATCCAGATGGTATTTTGAATATTCCACGTCATATTAAAGGTTATTTTAAAAATAAAACTGTTTTTGATAAATGTATTTTTATATATGAAAATATAGATCAAGACGAAAATGAACAGTGTGAATTGATTTGTAAATGGAATAAAAATAACAAAAAAGATGAATTAGAACGAAGTTTCAATTATGATTCATATATTACACAAAAAGCATTAAATATATTTTATGAATTAAATGAATTTTATATACTAAGAAAACAAATAACTTATATAGATTTTCCTTTTCTTGGTAAGTTATTATCACAATCAATTGACAATAATGGTAAAACTAGAAAAATTAACATTGAATATGATAATAAAATTTTTACTTTATTTACAAGTCCTTTACAACCATATAATGTTAAAGAAGTACCTTATTTTGAAAATAATATACTAAATGAAACAACTATAATTAATTTTTTAACTAAATCTAAAGCTACAAAAATAAAAAACGAAAATAATATTATAAGTTGTGTAATAGGTAATGTTCAAGTTTATTTAAAATTATCTGTTATAGATAAGAAGGTATCATATATATCTGAGTATAATAAATATAAAAAATTATCTAGATATATAACCCAATATTTTTTTTGGTTGTATTCAAAATATATTAGCAAAAATGATAATGATGATAATTTCAAAAAAACATATATAACTATTAAACCATCATTTATATATGGTTATGTTTCTAATATATTTATATTAGATAGCGGCTTAATGCAAGATAGTAAACTTGTTTTAAAATCTGAAGAAGTATATGACAGATTATATTATCTTTTACAAATTCAGTTAGAAAGAGATCCTTTACAAATAATAGATTATAAAAATAGAACATTAATAGAAAATTATTACTTTGAGATAAGCGATTTTACAACACATGATTATGAAATAATTTTAAGAGGTGAAGATGCATTATTAAATTTTATATTTTCTAGTGAACAAAATAAGGTTCAATATATACTTCATAATGAAATACAAGTAAATAAAGTTACTCCTTATTTTTTTAAAAATAAATTTATAGATGGAGGAGTTTATTTAGCTCAAAATACAGAAAATATTGAAAATGCTATTACTATATATAAAACTTGGCAAAATAATAAATACAATCCTTCTTATAGACCTGAAGAAGATGATGAAACAATAAATCAACTTAGTTTCGTATTTTATGCATATAAAAATAAAGATATAATAGAAAAATATTATATTAAAGGAAAACAGCCTTCAAATGCAAAAATAATAGGTTATAAAATGAAAAAAAATGAATTAGAAGAATATTCATATTTTACAGTACTGTTACAAATATAATTTATTTTATACTAAAATGAAGTATAAAATAAACTATAAAATAATTTAGATATTAAAGATTATATTTTAATCTCTAAAAAATATATACATATTTTGTTAAAAATTAAATAGTAATTTATAAGTTTAAAATTATTAAAAACTAAAATTATTATATTTTTAATAATAAATGTCAATAAACGAAATTATACCTCATTTATATGTATCAAATTGGGAAGCTAGTGATGATCCTAAAATATTAAAAAAATATAATATTAAAGCTATTATAACATTAGAAACACGTCCTAAAAGTAATTCTATATTAAACTATTATCAAACCAATAATATAGATCATATGTATATTTATTTACCTGATGATCCAAAAGCTGATATAAGTTATCATTTTGATGAAACTTACGATTTTATTAAAAATCATATTTTAAAAGGTGAAAACGTGCTTGTCCACTGTTGGGCTGGGGTTAGTAGAAGTGCAACTATTGCTTTAAATTATATGATAAGAAGTTCTTATGAAGCCGGAAAAGTATATACATGTCCATGTAATTTTTTAGAAGCTGTTTTAAATTATGCACGAGAAAAGAGAAATATTATAAATCCAAATAAAGGATTTATGAAACAATTATTATTGAGTGCTATTAAATATCAACATAATATGAAAGAAGATTATAATAATGCATATAAAAATACTATATCTAATGTTTATTAAAATTTATCTTGTGAATAGAATCATAAAAATTGAATTTTTTATGCAATATCATAAATAAATATTGTGAAATGTCCTTAACTACTGATATGACCGTATATGGTACTGATTTTTCAGACGAACACGAATATTCCAGTTGCGAAATTGGAAAAGAATTTAATGATGATTGGAACCAAGTTAAGGGTATTAAAGATTATTCATATGGATTTGTTGCTTCATTTTTGAGTGCTGTTAAAAGACTTCGTAAAGAAGAAATTGAACAAAGAGAAATACAAAAGCAAGAAAAACTTGAAATAGAACAAAAAACATTAGAAAATTCTATTAAAAAAGAAATACAAAATAATCCTGAAGAAAGTGAAAGTGAAAGTGAAAGTGACAGTGACGATGAAATTGAATTTAAGTCTAATTTTCCCATAAAAGTTCAAATACCACCTATCGTGGATAAGTTTGATTTTAAATTTCCATCTGTGATGGAATCTTTGACGATGAAACCTGATGACAATGGCTGGAAAGAAGTTGCTAATAAGATTAGCAAAGTTAAGATAGTTGAACTGTCTTCTAAAAAGACTTTAGATGCTGTTTTAAAAAAATCACAGATGTGTAAGTCGACAAAGAATGGTATTACTATTAGTAAATGTCCTCATGGAAAGTCTTGTAGATTTGCACATTCACTAGATGAATTATCTCCTAGAGAATGTGTATATGGTCAGGACTGTAAATTTATAGAATATAAAGGTATTTATTGCTGTAATTATGGTAATAAATTATGTTTATACAAGCATCCTGAAGAGAAAATAGAAGATTATCTAGTTCGTACTGGATTGAAGAAGTTACCATCTCCAACTGAAGAGGAAATGCAAAACTCTTTTGATGAATATATTGAATCAGAAGCACCAAAAAAAGAAGAAAAAATAATCAAAAAACAAAATTTTAAGCCTTTTGTATGCAAGAAGTCAGAGAATATACAATGCAAACCTCTTAAAAAGGTTTTTATATCAAACAAACCTATTGTAGTAAAGCCTGAAAAACTTGAAACTTTAAAAATTGCAAAGAGAAATGAAATTAGTTTGAAGATTCGAGATGCGAATCTTGTTGTTAAGAGAAATAGTGACACTATTTCTAGATTCAGAGAAATGCGTGATCTAACTACATTTTATAAAAACCAAATTGAAAAACTAGATTTATGTAACAAAGAAAAGCAAAATGAGATAAAAAATTTAAAACAAATTCTAAAAGATGTAGAATTTATGAAAATTGAACCAAAATCAATGATTATTGAGGAAAAACCAATGATTGTTGATGCAAAAACAGCGATTGTTGAGGAAAAACCAGTGATTATTGAGGAAAAACCAATGATTGTTTATGCAAAAACAGAGATTGTTGAGGAAAAACCAGTGATTATTGAGGAAAAACCAGTGATTATTGATTTAATACAACTTTTAAAAGAGTTAGAACCTACAAAATTTATTACTGAATCTGTGTCAATGCCTATAATTGAAAAAGAATGGATTCAAGTTGTAAACAAACATAAGAAAAAAGTAGAAACAGAAAAACCTGTTGTCATAGCTGAAAACAGAAATATTGCATTTGAAATTTTAAAGAATGCAGAAAAAATTAATAGTACTAGAACTAAAACAAAAATGTGTTTTAGAGGGCAAAATTGTAAATATAAAGGATGTACATTTGCTCATAGTGAAAAAGAACTTAAAATTAGTAATTGTATCTTTGGATGTAGTTGCAAATATGTAAAAAAAGAATCTGGTATTTTAGTAAATATAGATAAAAGACATATATGTAATCATAAACATAATGATGAAACTCTAACAGAATTTTATGTTAGAGTAGGAATTATAAACATATAAAATAATTGTAATTGTAAAAATATAATTTTAAACTGTAAAATAGTTTAAAATTAATATAATTAATGATATAAAGAATATAGAATAAATTAAAAAATACTTATTATAATAAATGAATAAAATTATTAGAATATATCCTATACGAACTTCTCGCAAAAAATGGGAAATAAAATTATATCAACATCATTTATGTACAGAAAATTGTAATATAAAAATTTCTATTGCTGATGATAATCCGAATGAAATAATAATATCTCATAATCCATTATATATTAATAATAAATGTGAGAAATATAATAAAGTAGAAAGAATATATATACAATTAGCTAAATTTAATCCATTGAATGCATATATTGGAGATAATGGAATATTATGTGACGCAGATAAAATTGTAATACCTGATAATTCATTTAAAATTCATTTATATTTCCCATTATCTCAAATTGTCGAAATTAATATATCATCAGATTCAAATGGTTTTACACTTAGAGAACTAATAAAATATATAAAAAATCTATATGAATATATATATGAAGAAGAAGAAAGAACCTCTACACAACATGTATATCAATTGAAAAAATATTGTTATTCTTGTAACCAGAAAGATATTTCAAATTATATTAATAATTATCAAATAATTGATGATTCTGGAGAATGTTCAATATGTTATAGTAATTATACTGTTGATGAAAAAGTAACAAAATTAAGATGTAATCATATTTATCATAATGGATGTGTAGAAGAATGGTTTAAAACATCAGGAACTTGTCCATTATGTAGAAGTAATGTTTTTGAATGTGAAAACTGTGACGGTTCAGGTATTATAAATTATCAATTTACAGGAGTTGTTGTACCTTTAAGTGAACGTGGTTTAAATTTAAATAGAAATACTACAAATGGTGTATTTGGAATATATGATTATGATTTAGATGATTTAATAATCGAGAGTCTAAATTATGATAGACTTAAAAAAACTCTATATATGAATATAATTTCTTAATTTTATCTTTTATAATAATAAATAATGGAACAAAAATTAGATTTAATTATTAACTTATTATTATTATTATTAACTATAATAGTCTTAATCTATTTCATTTCAACAAAGATTAATATTATAAAAATAAATACAGATAAATTATCTTTAAAAGGTAAAATATGTAACTATTTTAAAGATAAAAAAATTATTATAACTGGATTAGTTAGAAATTCAGAAAAAACGTTATATAACAGTATATTGTTTTTATATGGCCAAATTATACCACATTTTAAAGACTATCTAATTCTTGTATATGAAAATGATAGTAATGATGCAACTCGAGAAATATTATTAAAACAATCTCAAAAAGATCCTAAATTCAAAGTTATGTGTGGTAAAGACGTTGAAGAAAATGTAAATAAATGTGAATTGAATTTAAAAGTTACAGATAAAAGAAATATAACAGCTATGAGAATTAATAAAATGGCTATGTTACGTAATTATTATGTTGAAGAAATTAAAAAAGATAAATATAAAGATTATGAATATATTATTGTTTATGATTTTGATTTAAATCCAATTATTACTTTTAACAGTATGGAAACTACATCAAGTTATTTTAATGAATATAAAGATATTGATGCTATTTGCGCAAATACTATTAATAATAAAGGAAACTATTATGATAATTATGCATATCAACCTTTAGGTAATACAAGTAAATATAACTATGATTATATGAAAAAATATAAACTTGGTAAAACCGGTTTAGAAAAAGTTAATTCATGTTTTAATGGATTAACTATATACAAAAGAAATCCTTTTATAAAATCTTTATATTATACTTATAAAATGAATTCAAATAAAATAGGTGTCGAATGTGAACATGTCGGTTTTAATCATAATTTGAATATATATACAAATAATGATTTTGTAATGATTTTTGATAATAATAAATCAATTTCCACTACATCTAAGAATCCTATTACACCTATTATTAAACCCGATAACAGAAATCCTTATGATATAAATCCTTACGATATAAATCCTTACGAAAATTTTTCTAATTAATTTGTTTATATTTTTAAACAATATTCAAATAGATAGTTATAACTTTTATTTCTTGAATTAAGAAATAAACGTTTATATATTAGTATAAAAAGTCTAAAAATATAAAAGTTATTTAAAAAGTTAATTTGTAATATTAAAATGATTAGTCCAACAGATTATAATTTAATTGCATTTAAAGCGATAACTTCATTTTCAAATGAGTTATCAGAAACATTTGGTAAAAACAATCATCCTTTACGATTATATGATAGATTAATAAGTAAAACATCTATTGCTCATGATAAAGCTATTAAAAAACATATAGATATTTTTAGAGAATTTTGTATTACAAACAGAGATTCATTGACTAATAAAGATTTTAAAAATTTACTGAATACTAAGGTTGAATATTCATCGAAAGTTTTTATTGATTTTAATAATATTTTCAAAAAAGCTGATTCAGAAACTACTGAAATTATTTGGAAACATTTGCTTACAATTTCAGCACTTTTAGATCCTGCTGGAAATGCAAAAGAAATTCTCAAAAAAAATAAGGAAAATAAATCAGAAGCAAACTTTTTGACAGATATTATTAATAAAGTTGAAACTCATGTAAAACCTGATTCAAATCCAATGGAAGCTGTTTCAGCTATCATGAGTTCTGGTGTATTTACAGAACTTATTTCAGGTATGAACTCAGGTATTCAAGATGGTACATTAGATTTAGGAAAACTTATGGGTACTGTTCAAACTATGTGTACATCTTTGAGTAGTAAACAAGGATCTTCTGATAATAATAATACTAATGTTGGAGGATTTGATATAAATATGATTACAAATATGATGAGTAGTATTGGAGGTAGTGGTAATTCAAATGGTGCACCTCCAGATTTCTCTCAATTAACAAGTATGTTAGGACCTATGTTAGGAAATTTAAATAATTTAAATAATACAAATACTGTATCTATAACAGAAGAATCAACACCAGATGATGTTGAATAAATTATTTATAATTTTTTTAACCTTTAGTCTATAGATTTTTGATTACTTTTTTCTTAATCTAAAATACAGATTAAGAAAACATTTACGATGTAAATTTACATAATTTTTTGAGACTAAAGGTTGAGGTATTTATTTTCAAAATAATAAATTGTGATTTAAAACGGATAAATTAAATATAAAATAATGCAAAATATTGAAGCTGAAAACATTTTACGAGAACTAAACTATAGAAATGCGCAAAATATACAACAAGGCGATAAAGGTGAACAAGGTGATAAAGGTGAACAAGGAGATAAAGGCGAACAAGGTGAACAAGGTGATAAAGGTGAACAAGGTGATAAAGGTGAACAAGGAGATAAAGGTGAACAAGGTGATAAAGGTGATAAAGGTGATAAAGGAGATAAAGGTGAACAAGGTGATAAAGGTGAACAAGGAGATAAAGGTGAACAAGGAGATAAAGGTGAACTAGATTTTGTATTATTTTCTAAACTTTCTACTGATAATATTAAGTCTAAATCATATATCAATAATTGGGAAAAAATAGTAGGAAACGATATTATCACTATTAATGATGATAATGAATTTATAATTACAGAATCAGGAATATATTTACTAATATGTAATATTAATGTTGAAAAAATAAAAGATGAAATCATCAGTTTTGCATTAGTAGATAATACTGATAATAAACTTAAACATGCACCTATTGGACATATATATAATGTAAATTCTGTTAATATTCAAGGTGTTTTGATAGTTGAAAATCATTTAAGTTTTAAAATTAAATTAATATCGGAAATAGATGTAAATGTTTTAGATAATGATACACAAATAAAATTACTTAAAATTAAATAAAAAAAAAGTATAATAAATGAGTTCACGCGCAAGACCTTGTTATCAAAATTTATCACAATATACACAAAATGGATTAGTTCCAATCCGTGCACCAACACCAGCTGATACAAAACCTCAAATATTTACTGTGTTTACACCACATAAATTTAGTCAAAAGGATTATCATTTACATCTACGGGCACAGAATAAACAAAAACATAACTTTAATAATACAGGATATGTTAATTATTCATCTACCGATTGTGCTAATAATAATTCGCTAGCGGAATATTATACCACACAATCAAGTTCTCATTATGTAAATAGTGTTAATGGTAATAATAAAAATAGTTATGAAAACTTTGGAAAAGGTTTTAATGAAGTTATTTATTAGACAATTAAATTTATATCTTAAAATAAGATATAAATTACTATACAATAGTTGATTCTTTTTGTTTACGTTTTTCTTTGCTAATTTTTGATCTTAAATTAGTACATATATTACAAACACCTGTATAACCATCAAAACTTTTTTTGCGTTTATGGAAATTTTCTATTGTAATTTTAGAGACTTTGCATTTACTGCATATTTTGAATTTACTTGTAACTTTTTCAGTTTCAATAACTTTTTTATCTTGTTCTTTAGAACAAGTTTTACAAATATTATTTAAACCATCTTTTCTACATGTATTTTTCCAATATTCGATTGCTAATTTATCAATATTACATTGAGGACATATTTTATTTTGTGGAGTTTCTATCTTTTCTTCTTTATATTTTCCGCCATTCATTTTAATCTCGTGTCTACAATCTTTACAACGTATTTCTAAACCGTCTTTTCTACTTTTATTTTGATGAAAATTTGTCAAAGGTTTTTCTTTTCTACAAGTTGAACACATCTTTGTTTTTGCATTTTCTTTTTGTTTCATTAAAATAAATATTTGACCTATAATTTTACTTAATTCAAAATCTTTTGCATCAGGATTAAAGATTATCCAATCACTATCTTTTATATCTAAAAATTTGTTTATATATTCAGTTCTATTTTTTTCTTTCTCTATATCATATGAAGAGTGACAATTTTCATTACATTCTATAGCTATTTTTTGTTTTGGAAAATATAAGTCTATTCTATATTTATTTTCGATTTCATATTGATCTACGGGATTTTCAATTTTAAAAATATTCATTATTTCAGAAATAGTTTGTTGTTCTTTGCTTAGACATTTTTTATTTGTAGTTTCAATTCCAAATTTTTTGAGCATATAAATAACGTCCGTGCTAATCATTTTACGAGTTTTTAATAAAAGTTCACAACAACCATCACGGGTTAATAAAATAGTTTTAGGATCTAATTTGGGTTCTTTAATACCAGGATAATCTTTAAAAACAAGTTGGTTACATTTTGATACATTATTTTTAATAACTGATGTCGTGTTTGAGTAACCAACTAATGAAGCTATTTCATATCCTACAAAATATTCAAAACAAAGATGATTACTTATATATGAATATATTGTTAATTCGTTATATTCTTCTTCATTTTCTTCATCTTCAAATATAAATTCTAATTCATTATCGTCTTCTACTTCATTATTGTCTTCTACTTCATTATTGTCTTCTACTTCATTATTGTCTTCTACTTCATTATTGTCTTCTACTTCATTATCGTCTTCTACTTCATTATCGTCTTCTACTTCATTATCGTCTTCTACTTCATTATCGTCTTCTACTTCATTATTGTCTTCTACTTCATTAATTTCAATATATGTTTTTATATGATTTTTAATATTATTTTTGATCTGATTAACAATTATATCTGGAATATCAGTTTCATATTTGTTATTATAATATTTAAAAAAATTTTTTAATATTGTGGGAATATCATATCTAAATTTATCAGGTATTTTTATATCATTATTTTTTAAATAATTGATAATATCCTTATTTATATTTTTTTTAGAATTAGATAATAATTCTGTAATACCTTCTGATTTTATCAAAATAGTTTTAGTATCAAGTTTATAAAGTTTTTCACCAGGATAATCAATATACATAATTTGATTAGTTTTTGAAACATTTTTCATAGTTACTGTAACATTTTTATAACCTAACAATCTTGTAATTTCATATGCAATAAAATAATTAGTTTTAAAACTATTAATTATAGTGGATAATTTTCTTAATTCATTCATTTTATTAATTTCTTTTTGTTTTTAAATGTGAATTAAAATCAATAAAAAAATTTAATTGCGGACGTTTGCGTTCAAAAAGTTTTTTGATTAACGATTTTCAAACCATAATTTAAGTTTAAAAATCAAAATACATGTATTCCAAGTACATCTCCTATCTCTTTTGCGAGTTTATCAATGGTTAGTTCAGACAAGTCTGTTTTCTTGGCAAATTCTTTTAAAGTAATTCCGAGACCCTTGTAACAAATCCAAAAATAAGTTAAAGCAGACGCTACACTTTGCGGACGTGAACGATTGATCTTTGAGGACTTATTTTTTATTTTTTTATACAATTCGATAACTTCTAATTTTTGCTCCTTTGTTGCTTTAAATTTATCCATTATATCTTCAATCAGATTTTCTGGTGTAATATATGTTGTATGAATTAATGAATCTTTAGGTGAATTTAAATTTACATATTTTAAACCTTTTAATCCTATTTTTCTACTCAAATTAAATATTTTTATAAGTTTATCATGAGATTGTGGTTTACCCTGTAATTTAAAAGCATGAAAAATAGAAGAGAAAACTAAAGCTCTTCTAGAATGTCCTCTAAAAATTTGTCCTTTTGTAACTTGTAAATAAATTTGATTTGCTAAATGAACTGTTTTATCACCAAAATTCATATTTTCAACATCGTGAAAGATATTTTTATCTTCAAATTTTCTTGGAACAACTCTGTTTGGATCGCTAACTCTTTTATTATCACTTTGTCCATAATACCTCCATTCTTTATCTTGGAATATACTTTTTTCTAATTCTTCGCCACAGTCTATACAAAAAGTATTAGAACTTTCATTCGAAATATTTAAGTGTTTACACACATTTAAATCGGGTTCAATTTCAATATCGTCAATATTAGGAGCTTCTTTTAATTTTTCATTTTCTTCTATCATTTTATATTCGTTCATAGCTTGTTCAAATAAATCAAAATCTGTCATTTTATATTATTATTAATCTATGTATGAAAAAATCATTTTTTTATTAAAAAATATTCTTTAGATATAAATTATAAAAAATCAATGCATAAATTCAGGCTATTTTTATAAATTTATTTTTAATACATATAAAAATAAATTTATAGATAACAAAAGAATATATAAAATATAATGAATATACAAACTTATTTTATACATGATAATGGAAATACACCATTTAAGGTTATTATATATGATAATATTGTTAAAATTTTTGATAATACTACAAATGAAAAACTAATAACATTCTTTTCAAATAAAATATTCATTGGTGAAAGTAAGTATAATCCTACGACAAATTTTAGTGTCGCATATGACCCTGATTTTAGAGGTAATTCAATATTATTAAAACTTGATGAAAATGAATATGAATTCATAGGGAAGGAAATATTTTCTTTTCAAACATTAGGAAACATAGTTAAATATGAATCACCTATTGGAAATAGTGACGTTTCATATCCTTATGCAATAGATGAATTTGGAAATATATATTTACTTATTGAAGATGTTATATTAAAACATAATGAACAATTAAGAAATATACTCCAAAATAATAAAGATCCTTATGATTATTATTATAAAAATAGAATAATCACAAAATCAAACTTTGATAATATATCAGAATATTATATAGATGATGAGAAATATATATTAAGTTATACACCGAACCATGATTATGATAATTGTTTAATAAGATGTGATGGTCAGAAGATGTATATAGTATATACTAATGGAGTAAAGAGTGAATTAACAAAAGATATGTATAATTCTTTAATGGACAGATTTGGAGACTTATTTAATGTAGAAAAATTAATTAAACAGATAGATGTTAAACGAATTTGGTAATATATTTTTTATGATTTAAAAAAATATATTTTAAACTTAATATGAAAATAACAGTTGCAACGATTGCTATAAATAATTGGTATAGAGAATTAGTAAAATATTCTATTAAAAATATGAGTGATTATTGTCTTAAACATGAATATGATTTTTATTTAGTAACAGAAGATAATAAACTTGTTGATGATAGATTTAAACATCCTGCTTGGTATAAAATGAAAGTTATAAGATATTTAATAGAAAAAAATGAATGTGATTATATTTTATGGTTAGATGCTGATACTCAAATTTTAAAAATGGAACAAAAACTTGAATATTTTATTGAAAAATATCTGATAAAAACGAATAAAGATTTAGCTCTTGTTAGGGAAAGACCAATTAATACAGGTGTAATGTTTATTAAAAAATCAGATTATAATTATAAACTAATGGATGATATATGGAACAATAAAAATGACTATGATAAAAATTTTTGGGATCAAGCTTCTTTACAGGAAATATATGAAAGAGATGAAGACGTAAGAAATCATTTAGAAGTCATAAATTTCGTAGAACAAGATGAAATCGTGACTTATTGGAGTGGTTATTTTCCTGGAAAAAGTTTTTTGATACATTTAGCGAGATGTGGATTTAATAAATATGATATGTTATTTATGATGGATTCATATTATAAAAATAAACTAGAAGAAGAAACTGAAAAACAATATCAAATCAGATTGAATTGGATAAATAATGAAGAAATATGTAGATTTGCTATTAATAAATGGTTAAATAATGAATCATATCCTGCTCTATATTCACAAAGATGTGACAATTATTTAAATTCTAAATGTTTAATTCATTGGTTTCCTTTTTGTTCAGGTGGATTATGTGATCGTATATTAGGTTTATCAGCAAATATTTGTATATCACAACTGTTGAATCGAAGATTATTGATAAAATGGGATAATGCTGATTTAAAACCTATTATAAATATAAACGACCAATATAATTATTATATTGATAAGAAAAATGTCAAAAATACAGTTAATTATAGACATGTTAATTTATCTAACTATGACTCTATGGAATATTTTAAAACAGTAGATATAATATCTGATTGGGGTAATGATAACATCATGCTCTGGTCAAATATTAATTTATATTATTATTTATTACAAAATCCATATTTTAAAGAACGTATTATAACTGAAAATTATATTAAAAATTTTTCTGAAGCTATAAAAGAAGTATTATTAGAATATTTAAAAATTGATCAAAAAGTATTTGATAATTATTCAAAATATGATGTTGGAATACATATTCGAACAGGAGATAAACAGATATATAACTCTGATGAAGAAGAATTTTATCGAGATTATATAACTAATATCTTTAAAAAAATTAAAGAAGAAGGTAGTATTTTACCTAATCAAACAATATTTATATCTTCAGATTGTCAATTAGCTTTTAAAATCGCAAATGATTTTTTTGATAAATTTTATTATAATGAAGGAGAAATTGTACATACTGCATTAGAAGATAAAGTAACAGAAAATGGTATTTATAAAGTAGTTTTAGATTTATTTAATTTGTGTAACTGTAAATCTACATTATACATAGGATGGCATTCTAATTTTTCAAGAATAGCTAGTTTATTCAATCTAAATCGTAAAATTATTTCTTATGAATATCAAAATGATCTAAATGTAATAAAAGAAGTTACACCAGAAACTTTATTTAGTTTTCATTCATACGGAAAATATACATAATAATTAGAATTTAGTATCTAAATTTATATCATAAATGTTTTCTTAACCTGTATTTTAGATTAAGAAAATTCTGATAAAAATATTGTTTTCACAAACAATATATCATTTATCAATAGTATCCACAGTTTGATTATTAAAAATAATCAAATTAAAAATAATCAGTTTTACTTTGCACGATTTATTAATATTAAATAGAAATATTAATAAATCTTTTAAATATTAGAATAAATATTTATGATAACTAAGTTTAAAATATTAGAAAAATATAATAAATAATAAATAATAAATGATTACTGATATTATTGATTTTCTTCCTATATATCCTGATATGAATGATACTAATTTTAATATGGATATATATACTAAAAAAGAATTTTATGATAATAAACTTGAAAAATATGAAGAACCACCAGTTAAACCAGGCATTTTACTTCAAGCTCAAAAAATAATTTCAATGTTTTTATCATCTAGAACACTTTATCCAAGTTTGTTAATAACTTGGAAAATGGGTGTAGGAAAAACTGCAGCTGCAATTGGAGCTATTGAACAGATTAAGACAGAAAATAGTTCATTTACAGGAGCATTAATTTTTGCAAAAGGTGATACGATAATAGATAATTTTAAAGAAGAAATTGTATTTAATGCTACAAAAGGTCAATATATTCCAGAAAATTATAATGAATTAACACCAGAAACACAAGTTACACGTAAAAATAAATTATTAAAAGATTATTATTCTTTTTACACGTTTGAAACATTTGCATCAAAACAAATATCAAAATCATCAGATGAATATCTAATTGAAACATTTTCAAACAAAATCATAGTCATTGATGAAGTTCATAATATTCGTTTACAAGATATAAAAAATAAAAAAAAGAAAAACAAAAAGAAAAATCCCCCTGTTTTATTATATAAAAATTTTCATCGATTTTTACATCTTATAAAAAATTGCAAAATTATATTATTATCAGGAACACCAATTAAAGATAGAATAGATGAAATAGCAAGTGTTATGAATTTAATATTACCTTTAGATGAACAATTACCTAATGATAAAGAATTTATAAACATTTTTTTTAATAAAGATCCTAACTATAATGTGTATAAAATTAAACCTGAAAAAATTGCTGAATTGAAATCCAAATTCAATGGCCGTGTTTCATACTTAGAAGCTGTACAATCAGAAGTTAAAAAAGAATATGTAGGTGAAAAAATAGGAAATTTAAAACATTTTATAGTTTACCCTGATCGTATGAGCGAATTTCAAACTAAATATTACAATAAAGCATTTGATAAAGATAATAAATCTAATAAATTAATTAATACAGAATTTATATATGAAGATGATAATGATTATGAAGATGATAATGAAGACGATGATAATGAAGAAATTGATTTTGTATACGAAGATGATGAAGATTCTGGTAATAATATAGAAATAGATGGTGTAGAAATAGAAGATGAAGATATAGGTCGTTTTTCTACAAATTCACGTCAAGCATCTTTATTTGTATATCCAGATGGTAGTTATGGAAAAAGTGGATTTGTTTCTAGTGCAGGATGGATATCTCATTCAAAAAATAAAACTATATCAAATAAAACTATATCAACTTTTAGTTTAACAAATAAATTTAGAACAGAATTACAAAATAATACACTTGAAAAAATAAGAAATTTATCTAGTAAATATGCAAGTGTAATAGAAAATATATTAAGAGATTATAAACTTGGTAAATCATCATTTGTATATTGTGAATATGTAGAAGGTAGTGGTGGTATTCTTTTCTCGTTATTATTAAATTTATTTGGATTTAGCAAATATAATGGTAAAATTTCACTTGATGAATATCTTAAATCAGGAATGAGATATGCTATTATTAACAATAAAGTTGCATCTTCTAATGAAGTTAAAAATATAATAAAAAGATTTAATGATCCTTCTAATAAATATGGGAAAAAAATTAATGTTATTATTGGTTCTAAAGTTATATCTGAAGGTGTATCATTAAAGAATGTTCAAGCTGTACATATTTTAACTCCTCATTGGAATTATTCTGAAACATCTCAAGCAATTGCACGTGGTTATAGATTTGGATCACATGAAGAGTTAATTAAAGCAGGTGTTGTCCCGGAATTTAAAATTTATCAATATGTATCTTTACCAAATAATAATACAATATCAATTGATTTAAAAATGTACGAAATATCAGAAGTTAAAGATGTTAATATTAAACGTGTTGAACAAATAATAAAAGAATCAGCATTTGATTGTGCTTTAACATATAAAAGAAATTTTATTCAAGGTTTTGACAATGAAAGAGAATGTAATTATACATCATGTGATTATAATTGTGATCAAATTAATATGAAATATATTAAAGATGATATTAAACCAATTTTAGATCTATCATCATATCAAGTATATTATAATACTGAAAATATAGATAAAATTATATATAAATTAAAAACAGATATTTTCAGATATATTTTTGAAATAGATTTTGATACTTTAGTAAATAAATTTAATATATTTACACCTTTCGATATTTTAACTAGTTTACGAAAAATTATAAACTACAATATTCCAATAAACAACAAATATAATATACAATCTTATCTTCGAGAAGAAAATAATATTTATTTTCTTGTAGATTCAATAACATCTGAAGATAACTATATGTCTACTTATTATAACAAAAACTTAATTATAAACCAAGATACTGTCTATAATGATATTCTTACTGATATTGAAACAATGCAATTACCAAAATTTATTGAAAATATTTTTGATACTGAAGATAGTTCTGTAATTTATAAAATAATAGATAAACTCGATATTGAATTGAAAGAAATGTTACTAGAATATTCTTTTATTTCTAAAGAAATGGGTCTTACAAATAAAATTTTTCAAAGAGATAAAATTCTTGAATATTTTAATTTTGCAATAGAAACAATAGATGATATAACTGTTTCTACTTTATTATATTTTTATAAAAAAATATTACGTTGTTATACAATAGAAAATGGTTGGCAAACATGTGATGATAGTTTTATTTTAAAATTCAATGAGAACAAGAAAGAAAAGAAAGTATCTTTAAAAGAAAATGAATATTTTGGAACTTATAGCGACGATGATATTAAAAAATTTTGTATTGTTAGAAGTAATAATTCTGAAGATAAAAGACAAGAAAATTCAGGTAGAATATGTCATAATTCATGGGATAAACCTGTTTTATTTCATTTAATTGTAAATATATTTCAAATACCTTTAGAAGAAATAATAAAAGATGATGTAATAGTTAAATCTAAATGGGCTTCTGTTAAAGATTTAAATAGAACAAAGTTAATTAATGGAATTATAAGTAGCAAATTTGCTAGAATATGTACTTATAATGAAAATAATAAATCATGGGATTATGAAGAATATACAGAAGATATACTTAATGAACAAACAGATAATGATTTAAAAAAGATGTTATATTGTTCTAAAATTAAAAAAGAAGAGTTATGTTCTATTATTAAAGTATATTTTAAAAATGAAGATATATTAGAATATGATGCCACATGTGGAAGTTCAAATAAACAAAAAAAATAAAAATAAATAGAAATACTAATACAATATATCAAGATCATATTATTAATTGATATAACATATTAAATAATTTTTTAAACTAGTTTATAAGTTTAAAAAATCTTTACAAAGATTTAATTACATTTAGAACTTGAATATTGAGTATCACATGCATTTGCATTTGCACCGTAGGCTGTTTGAATATCAAAATATCCAGAACAACTTGGAGATGAAGCATCATGAGTAAGAGCTCCATATCCAATCGCTGCGTAATTTGGAACAACATAAGTTCCAGTAACTGTATTTGGATTAGCAGCAGGAGAACCTAATGTTCCTGCTGAACTTGAATTATAATTTGATAAACTGACATAAGAACAACTTGATCCTTTTACTGTTTCTGACATATTTTAATTTATATCTAGATAATATTTTTTTTAATTTTTATTAAAATTTTATTCGCGAAATCTTTTATCTAAAAATTTTTCTAACTTATTCAATACTACCGCATTATATATCGCTTTACCCGTTTCAAACTCCTCTATTATTTTCTTTGGTAATGATAAAGCTTGTGCTAGTTGATCTCTACTTAATTTTTTTTCACATCTTGCTTGGGCTATCTTATTTCCCATTTTCATTCCAATTGTTTTATGTTTAAAAACCTCTTCTTCATTTGCTATTTTTGTTATATTATCAACAGCAAATATTTTATTTTTATTCGCAGAAACAGGTTTTAAAGTTGACACAATATTACCTTTACGTTTCTCATTATTAATAAATGTTTTATTAGAAACGCCTTTTGGTTTTTCACCGCGTTTATCCCATGAAATAACTTTCCAATCTTGTCCATCCATTTATTATTATCTATATAATATTTCCTTTTATTTTCAATTTTTAATTTACTTACTTATTTAATTATCTATTTCACAATCTGAACATATCAACTTTTAGTCTCCAGATTTTTTATTGTATTTTTTCTTAACCTTAATTTTAGCTTAAAAAAAATTTATTACTCAAATTTATATCAAAATTGAGATTAGATGCTAAGTTAACTATATTATATACACTATGTATAATCTTTTTACTTTTTCTAAACATTGTTACATAATAAGATTAATTTGATGATCTTCTTGTTATATATTATTGATCTTTCATTATTTATACTAAAGTATGTAATTATATTTAATTTTTAATATTAAACTATTTATTAGTTTAATATTTTTATATTTTATTTACTTTAAAATTTTATTTACTTTTAATTTTTGTTAGTTTAATATACAGAGATACTAAGATCTTTGATACCATTTTCTAGTGCAATCTTAGTAACATTAACAATTTCATCTTGTGGAGATTTAATTAATGTCCTCCCATTGACAACTTTAATACTAACACCTTTTGGGAAAAGAGCATAAGAAGGTTTTTCTACTTCTTCTGATCTTCTGATCACAACATTCTCTGGGGTTTCCCCAGGATGTCTTCTAACACATACTTTATTATATGGGTCTGCATTTATATAAGACCCATTTTCTAAATCTTTCATAATGTGAATACAATTTTCTTTAAATCCACATTCACTCAAAACAAGATCGTCAATTTTATGAGCATATTGACAATCCTCTGTTTCGCATTTTATATTTTGTAAATAAGTACGGCACATTTTTGTGAATTTTGCACTGAACTTTAGAAGTTCATATGGCAAATTTACATACTTCTTTGTTTCTACTCTTTTATGATACAAATCCAAATTTTCTTCTGGATGTTTACGGGTGCATAACTTATACCCGTTATTTACATACTCTCCTTCTTTATTTAACTTAACTAAGTAACAACTTCTACCATACATACAATCATTTACAACAAGTTCATTGATTGCATGTGCAAAAGTACACCTAGCTCCATAAGTACAACTTTCTCCTCTTGACACCGTGTCGCAAGGTTTTCTCTTGATTATGGTCTGTTTAACAGATGTAACATCGTCTTCCTTTATAACTGGAAGAGGTACAGTCTTTTTGTAAGACTTATTCTTAAGATTTCCAAAAGATAATTCTGGAAAAACTAACATATCCGTATTTAAATTAATACTCATGATCGAATTTAAATTACAAAATGTATTTAAAAATTCAATTTTTATTAGGTATATCAAGAACAACATAAGAATTCATATAAGAATTAATTATCAAAACATACATTTTTAAACTATTTTTTTAGTTTAAAAATTTTTCTTTTTAGTTTAATTATCAGGAATATCATAAAAATCATAATTCCAATCATTCTCACCTTGTAAAAAATCTATAAAAAATTCATCTGGTTCTTCATCTTCATATATATAATTTGCATGGCCAAAATCAATAACATATACATTACCATCTTTTTCTATAAAATTATAAGGTGTGATATCAAAATACTGTACTCCTTCTTCCTGATACAGTTTCAATAATTTAATACGCATTTGATCCCATACAAATTCTGGGATATCTTCCGGATATTTTCCATATTTATAAAATAAACATGGTTCATTTATAAATTCCATGTTTATAATAGCCTTATCATCTTCATAAACAGTATCAATAATTTTTGGCGAGAATCCATATTTAGAAGAGAGTTCTTGTAGTTCTGCTTCTAACTCGACATTTGTACTGTTTACTTTTTTGTTATAAAATATAATTTTATTAAATATATTATCTGTTACTGTGTAATGTTTGAACATGCATTTTTGATTATATTATGGATCAAAAAATCAATTTTTTATATACTAAAATCATCTTCCTTTAATAATACTGAAATCTAACTTTTGAAAAATTTAAAATATGTTTTGATTCTTGTTAATTTTTAAACTAAATTATAGTTTAAAAATTTAAAGATTAATATTTCAATAATACAATACTTTAGAAATAATTTTAAAAAATATTTTAGAAATAATTTAGAAATAATTTTAAAAAAATATTTAAGTAGTCACAAAAAATTTTAAAACTTTTGCGCAAAAGTCACAAAAAAATTTTGTAACTTTATGGTTTTGACAGACGACACACACACATTTGAAAAATCAAAAATGATATTTTAAACTATTTTTCAGCTTAGCCAAAATTTTGATGTGAGACTGAAAATATAGCTTGATTCTCTAAAACAAAAATTTAAACTGAATTTCGGGTTAAATCGGAAAATATGAAATGGAATTTTTTGGAATTCCAAAAAAAGTCTGGAATTTCTTTGGAATTTCATTTTCAAGCACTATTTTCAAATGAAATACTAATTATGTGTTTTTAAGAATAAATCTAATTATGATTCCAATGATTGTAAATTCCAAAAAAAGTCTGGAATTTCTTTGGAATTTCATTTTCAAGCACTATTTTCTAACGAAAATCTAATTATATATTTTCAAGAATAAAACCAATTATGATTCCAATGATTGTAAATTCCAAAAAAAGTCTGGAATTTCTTTGGAATTTCATTTTGAAGCACTATTTTTAAATAAAATACTAATTATACATTTTTAAGAATAAAACCAATTATGATTCCAATGATTGTAAATTCCAAAAAAGTCTGGAATTTCATTTTGAAGCACTATTTTTAAATAAAATACTAATTATACATTTTTAAGAATAAAACCAATTATGATTCCAATGATTGCAAAATTCCGGAATTTTATTGGAATTCTAATTTTAAATTTAAACAAATATAATCTTATAATAAATATGGAATGCGAATTTTGTAAAACAACTTTTAGTTCAATATCATCTTTAAATAAACATAAAGTTAAAACAAAATATTGTTTAAAATTACAAGGTATTGATACTAATTCAATTGTTTGCGAATATTGTAATGAATGTTTTTCAAGTATGAAAACAATAGACAAACATATGAAAAAATGTGCTATTATAAAATTAACAAAAGATAATGAAACACTTAAAAAACAAATTCAAGAACAACTTTTAAAACTAAAAGAAAATCAAGATGAAATACAATCTCTAAAAGATCAGTTATATAAAAAAGACATTGAAATAGCAGAATTAAAATCTGCTAATAATATTTATAAAGATTCTCAAGAATGTCTTAAAGAAATTGCAAAACAACCTAAAACTACTACTACTACTACTAATAATAATAAAAACTATATGAATATGCCTGTTTTTAATTTAACAAAAGAAAGTATTGAAAATATGGTTAAAAAGAATTTTACTTTTGATCATTTACAAGATGGTCAAACTGGCGTTGCATGTTTTACAGTTGATAATCTGTTAAAAGATAAAGATAATAATCTATTATATGAATGTAGTGATCCAAGTAGAAATATGTTTGTATATAAAACTCAAAAAGGAATTGAAAAAGATTTAAAGCGAATAAACTTACTAAATTAGTTTTTGATGATGTTATGAAAAAAGCAGCATCTTTATCAGACGATACTCTTGAAACAAATATAAAACTATGTGAAATACAACAAATGAAAAAAGATAATAGTAAATTTACAAATAAGTTAAGTAATTTATTATATAAAAATGGTGAAATTGAAGTTACAAATGAACTTATAAATGATAATTCTAATATTGTTTATAGTGATAGTGAAAATGAATATATATTTGAAGCTGAATAAATTAATAGATATATCCAATTTAAATTTTTAAATATAAATTTAAAAATTTACACAAAAGTATTAAACTTATTATAATGTTGAATAGATATCTATTTTGTTTTCCACAAGGTGGTATTAATAATATATTTGAAGTTATCTATATATGTTTAGAATATTGTATAAAATATAATCGTATTTTAGTCATAGATACGCGTTATATTACAACATTTAGAGATGATATTCATAAATATTTTAAATTTGAGTCTGATATTATCTATAAAGATAATATTGATACACTTTTTAAACAAATTAGAAATAAAAGTATATATCCAAATATTTTTAAAACTAATGAATCTTATATGGCTACTGTATGTAAAATTAAATTTACAAAATTTGGTTATATGTATGCATATATTAATGTATCTATATCTTTATTAAACCCATATGATGAAGATGTTATCATATTTTCTAATGCTATTAGTGGCACGAATATTAAAGAAATATTAAAAATCACACAATTTACTCCAAAATTTAAAAAAGAACTGAGTAACCGTTTAAAACTACTTCCTTCAAATTTTATTTCCATCCATATTCGTAATACAGATAAAAAAAGTGATTATATTAGATTTATAAAAGAAAATGAAAAACACTTTATAAATAAAAAAATATTTATTGCAAGTGATAGTTGGGAAAGTATTGATTATGTAAAAAAAAAATTTGGTGTTAATAATACATTTAATTTGTCATATATACCAAAAGAACTTAATGAAAAATATATACATGAAAATAATATTAAATTAGATAGAGAGAAATTTGTATTTGATTGTTTATGTGATTTTTTTATTTTATATTTTGGAAAAGAATATTACTATAGCTGTAAAGATAGTGGATATTCAAAAAATGTAGAAATATTAAGAAAATATAATTCACTTAAAGACAAGTCTTTAATATAATAAAGCATGTTTAAAGTTTTTAGTTTCTTATTTTTTATAATTCCAGCTGTTAGTATACTTCAAAACAATAATGAATTACGTAGACAATATAATGATTATCGTAAAATATTTAATAAGAATGAAGTTGAAAATGGGTTCGAAAACTTTGTTCAAAATTTAAATAAAATTGAAGTACATAATAATGAACATAGTGGTTGTAAGTTATATCTTAATAGATATAGTGATCAAGAAGGAGATAATTCGGTTCATAATATTTGTAAAGAAGATAGCGAAAGATTAAATATTGATTTTATTTGGGATCCTATTCAGAAAGGATATAAACTGGTAAAAAATAAAGATATAATAAAAATTGATTCTGATGATCAGTAATTTACCATATTCCAATGAATACAAATTAATTTAATATATAAGATATTAAATTATTAAATTATAAGATATTCTGATTAACTTTATTAGAATAATATATTAATATTTAGTCTCCAAAATAATCTAAAATAATCTAAAATTATATCATGAATGTTTTCTTAATCTATATTTATAGAAATAAATATAATAACAAATGAACGACAGATGTTTATTATTTCTCAGTTGTATAACAACTACAGCTAGTATTATATCTTATATTTATTCACTTTTACAGTTTTGATGATTAGATTTATAAAGTTTATATTATAAACAACAATACTTTGCAAAGACATTATTCTTTATTCTTCAGATTTTTGATTACATTTTTCTTAACCTTAATTTAAGGTTAATAAAATTTTTATGATATAAATTTACATCATTTTAGATACTAGAGGTTATATAGAATAAATGAAAGATTACCATAATTTAGAGTGTTATACAGAAATATTAAAAAAAAATTGAATTGTAATTGTAACTATAAAACTAAATAATGAGCGTTATACCGACGGTTCGTTTGATAGCGAATTGAAAAAATTCATCTGTCCTTACTAAAGACCTAGAAACTAGTAATAGTTGGTATAACACCTCTATTTGGCTAAACACCCCTGCCAATTAGAGTCTCTAACGGGGTGTTGAGCTTTCTGAAGTAACATGTTCGCAGGAAACTATATAAAAGAATATGTAGATGGATAAAACCATTTAATAAAAATATCAAACACTTTATGTGTTTGATATTAGACTTTTAAATATTTTTATTTTTTTGCAACATTTACTGTTGGTCGCTACATTTTTAAACTTTTTATGACCTAAATTTAAGTCAGAATGGAGACTAGAGGATGAAAAAATAAAGTTCAAATTATATAGTCTAGAATCTATTAAACTAAAGTTTATATTTTAAAAGTATATTAAATGGTATATATTCTAAAATATTTTGATTTGTACATTCTAAATCAACAAATGGAGCAACGCCATTATTATAAGCTTCTATCCATCTTAATACGCATAGACACCATCTGTCTCCAGGTTTTAAACCAGGAAAACCATTTCTTGGGGTTATTAAATCATTACCTTTTTTATACGTAAAATTAAGAAATTCTTTTGTCATTATAGCACAAACAATATGCGTACCTTGATCATTTTTGTTCGTTTGACAATAACCGTTTCGTAAATAACCTGTTAAAGGATTTAATCCACATAATTTCAACTTTTTTCCAAAAACATTACTCATTTTATTATAATATTATATTATTATAATAAAATATTATATTATATTTAGTCTATAAATTAAAAAATATTTTAACCTTAATTTTGGGTTAAGAAAAACATATATTTAATATCTGGAGACTAGAGGTTATTTGTTTTTATTATGTTGATATTTTTCGCTCTTTATCAATATATGATTCTTGACCAATTAGAGATATTATAACTTTAAATTCTTTTGGACAAGAAGATTAACATATTATGTATGATCGTTATATGTTTGTAAATAGAAACAGTCTTCTAAGAGCTGACGGTGATAAGAACAGAATAGAACTATTTATTGAACATATTAATAAATGTTAGTTCAACCTAAAATTTATCTTGAACAAGGATCAATACAATATGAATTTATCTGTATGAGATGTTAGTTTAAAAATTGATTTATATTCAAATCTTATTATTAAGTTTATAATGAACTTTTATATTTTACATAATAAAATTACTTTAATATATTACGCAATTATTTTGACATTCTCTATAAGTTATGTAAATACATTTTCTAATGGAGCACCGTCAAAAACATGTTCGCATTATCTTCCTATTAGTTCTGGTAAAAGTCATCATGGGACATATTCACCTTCGGATTCCCGTCTATCATTAATGTTATTTGACAGTTCTAATCACATTGTGACAAAATATCTACCCAACTCTATTTATACCTTACAAGTATCATGTACTCAAGAATATACTGGTTATCTTTTTGGAGCTTTTGACAGTATTTCTGATGTAGAGTATGGATATCTGTCATATTTTACAGATGATTTAATATCAAAAAAAATTACAGGGGTTGGTTGTATTACACAAAATAATGAAGTTAGTTTGAAGACAACTAGAATTATGTGGGTATCACCGTCGTCTGCTGAAATAACAGTTCATTTACAATCTGTGGTTACATTTGATAGACAATCATCTCTGATCACAATATCAGTGAAAGGAGATGTTTCACACAGTTTACCTATTAACGGAAGCGATTCTTCATCAGGAAGTAATATTACAAACTCTGTTTCTATTAATAATTCTACAAATGACAAAAATATAGAACCATTTTCAAATAAAGAATATAATATATTTATAATGATATTTCTCATAGTAATTTTTGTTCTTGTTGGTATAATTGTAGCGCTTTCTTTTATAAAAATTTCATGCGGGATTGTTAAAAAGCCTACAAATAATAGTTTAAGATTTAACAAATATAATAAAAAGATTGATATACCTTCTTCAATTATTATGGTTGTGTAAATTATTTAGACTGAACAACTATATTCTCAAGATTTTGATTTGTGGCGTTGTAAATCTTCAAGAGTGTAAAATTATTAGATGAAATTTAAATAACTATTTATTTAAATAAATGAAAAGAATACTATTAAAAACAGTAAGATCCGTATTTATAATATCTGTTGGAATTGCAACTCCAGTTTTATATCATACAGAAAAAGAAAATAGGAAAATAGGAAAATAGATCAAAAATTTTAAAGTATAAATGAACTTTAAAATTTAACTACTATACCAATGTTTTATAATATATTCTATTGTTTCTGGGCCATATTTATGAGTTTGTAAATAATTTTTTTTACCATTTTCTAAAGATTTTGTTTTACATATACTTTCTATTTTATTACAGCTAAAACAAAGTGGACCTCTATATAATCCTAAATGTTTATCTCCATATATTGAAGATACAATATGTTTATGATCTATAACTAAATCATCGTTTTTGCTACACCATTCACATCCTATTTTAATTAAATGGAATTCGGCAATTCTTGTAATAAATTCGTCATCTGTTTCATTTTCAAGAAACATATTTTTATGTATATTAAAAAAAGCTTGATATTGTCGTTCTTTAGCTGTAATATTTTTATCTGTAGAAATAATTGCTTCAAGTTTATTAGTGTCTTTATTATATTTAAAATTTTTAAATAATTCATAAGGAGCACATGTGTTTATGATTTTTGTTTTAGTAGATTCTAAATATTTAATGTCAGCTATAGAGTTTTCACAATCCATCATACCATCACAACCTGAATGTTTTTTCATTATCGTTGTTTATACTAATAAAATAATATAAAACATTCAATTTTTAATTATACCAATTATCTTTTATAAACACGAGTGTAGTAACTTAACATCTAGTCTCCAATTTGATGTAAATTTACGTCATAGAAACTTTCTTAACCCAAAATTAAGGTTAAGAAAAATACATGTTCAAAATCTGGAGACTAGAGGTTAACTAAAATTTAGTTAAGTTACTGTATTAAAATTACGATTTATTTGTTATTTTAACTATATACCAACTGAAATTTTCAGGTCCATAATGATGAATAGGTTCTGATATAGATAAAATTTTTTTATTTGATTTTTCAACATAATCTAATATAGTTGCTAAAGGTCTAAAAAAATGAGTATTTTTTTGAATATAATTTTTAACAAATTGTTTAGGTTCTTCATTTTCTCTTAAAAATGCAAACTGAAAAGAAAAAATACCATTTGGTTTAAGATTGATATCATTTATAAATCTTTCAACTTCTTTATCATTACAATGTTGAAATACTAGGTTTGATATAGCTAAGTCAACAGGTTCTATATTTTTTAAATATTTACTATTATAAGTTTTTGCAATATTTTTTACATTATCTAATGCTACTTCAGAAATATCACATGCATATACATTATTTTTAAGAGATAAAAATGTTGTTAAATTTCCAACACCAATACCTAAATCTAATATATCTAAACCAGAAATATTTTTATTTATAGAATGTAAATTTAATATATCTTCTCCTGTGTAAGAGCTACTTAACCATAAATCACTTTTATTTTTATGATTATTATCCCAAAATTCTATATAATTCATTTTTATTATAATTTTTATAATTTTTTCTTTTAATCTTTTAATCTTTTAATCTTTTGTAAAAATTTAATTAGTTATGTCAACATTTTTTTCAATATATTAATACGATTTTCAGATACATTATCTAAATCATCGCTAAAAAATATAGATACACCTGAATCATGTATTGTATTTGTTTGTAATATAAATTTATCATCTTCTAGTTTATTTGATAAAACAACTACATCTGAATCATTAATCCACCATTTTTTATGCATAAATTGTCTACTTATAACATTTCGTAATTGGTATTTTACACAAGGTATACCTACACCATCAGCAAACAATTTACTTATAAAAGGTGGATTCCAACAAAAATCTGTATCAGGAGAAATTCTCATAAAGTCTACTAATCCTATACTCGCAGATATAGGTGCTCCACATCCTAAAATATAAGCATCATTTCCTATAGATTTTCTAATTAACTGTAAAGCATTTCTATATACTTCAACTCTATTTAAGGAGTTATCATAAAAATTACCTTTTAACATACCTGCACATAAGAAATCTAATTTAAAATAAATGAAACCTTGTTTTTTAAAATAACTAAAAGTATTAAAAATATATTCTTTAACTTCAGGATGTGTTAAATCTAAAGAATAAGTATAATTTCCATTCCATGTATCATTAAATGTTGCGAATACCATTTTTCCATATCTATCTTTTAATATCCAATCTGGATGTTGTTTAAATATATTGCTAGATCTACTAACTAGAAAAGGAGCTAACCATATACCACATTTATAATTTTTAGATTTGATCTGATCGATTATATATGATAAACCATTAGGAAATTTTATATTATCATAATCTAACCAATCGCCGATATTTTTCATATATCCATCATCTATTTGTATATATTTAATATTTAAGTTTGCATCATATATTTTATTTAGATTTGATATTATGTTTTTTTCATTTATATTTTCTTTAAGTTCATACCATGAACACCATCCTGTTGGAATTTCTTTATTTAAACTATATATTCCTATATGATTTGCAAATTCATTATATACATTATTATCACCTTTTAGTTTGATTATCTTAGATGTTATTAGACTATCATTAATATTTAAAATTTTATCATAATCTTCATATGCAATTAGATAATTACCATCAATTAAGATGAATTCACCACACATTTTATCAAAATCAGTAAAACCATATAAGATATTTTCATCATTATTTTTGTTTTTATTGAGTACAGTGAACATATTTGATATCAATACATTACTAAAACCCCAATATTTAGAATTTTTATTATGATGCAGATTTGTACCTAAATTTACAAAATATGATATAATTGGAATATTTGTTGTGTATTTCTGTTTATCTTTTACAGAAGTTAAATAAGTAGGAGACCAACTTTGATATCCATGTTGAAATATATTAGTGAATATATTATTTAATTTTAATATAAAAATTTCAACAGATTTAATAGTTATTTTTTTTGTAGATATATTTGTAATTTTAAATGATTTGTAAATGTTATCGTATTCTATATGTAAGTCTTTGTTTGATAAATTGTTTATATTATTTAAATTAATAAATAAAGTATAATTGACATTATCTTTTATATATTCTATTATACAATCTATATTTCTATTTTTAAATATATTTTTAAAATAGGGTCTTTTCATATATAATATAATTAAAATAATTAAAATAATTAAAATAATTAACAAAAACATTATTTATTATTGAAAATTAATTTAAAATTTAATAATTAAATCATTTTTAAAATTTGAATTATATTTGAACCGTTATTTAGTTTAAAGATATAAACAATAAATATAAATATGTCAATTAAGAAAAATATTGATAAATTAGATTGGGATATGCGTCAAAAAATCAATAATGATCTTAAAATAAAAATTCCAGGTATGATATCAAAATATGTATTTCCTTATAATATAGTAAATGACGATATTTATATTCCTTTTTCATATGCTCAAATAGATCTTAAATTAAAACGTCCTCTACGAAAACAGTTTCCTGCTATGAATTTAAAATTCGAGGGTAAATTAAGAGAAGAACAGATACCAATAAAAAAAGAAGCTATAGATATATTATCAGAAACAGGAAGTGTTATAATAAGTTTGTATACAGGTGGTGGAAAAACAATAACATCTATAGCCATAGCTTGTGATATTAAATTAAAAACTTTAATTATAGTAAATAAAATTGTGCTTATAAAACAATGGGAAGATTCAATTATACAAGTTTGTCCTGAAGCTAAAATACAAAAATTAAAAACTAATTCAAAATTTGATGATAGTTGTGATTTTTATATAATGAATGCGATAAATATACCAAAAATGGGTATTAAATTTTTTGAAAAAATAGGATTAATTATTGGTGATGAAGTTCATTTACTTGTAGCTGAAACATTAGTAAAATCTTTTCTTAATATATCTCCTCGTTATTTAATAGCACTCAGTGCAACTGCTTATAGAGATGATGAATTAGGAGAATTACTACCTTTATTTTTTGGAAAACGTATTATAAAGAGAGAATTAAAAAGAGAACATTATATATATAAGGTAGATACTGGAATAAAAATAGAAAATCAAATTAGTGAAGAAACAGGAAAAATAAACTGGGGTGCAGTTTTGAAAGATCAAAGTTCAAATAAAGAACGAAATGACTTAATAATACGAATAGTGAAACATTTTAAAGATAGAGTATTTTTAATAATGTGTAAAAGAGTAGAACAGGCAAAATATATTTATGATAATTTAAAACAAGATGGAGAAAGTGTAGATAATTTAATAGGAACAAAACAAGTTTTTGATAGAGATTGTAGATGTTTAGTATCTATACAAACAAAAACAGGAACTGGTTTTGATTGGCCAAAAGTTAATACATTATTATTAGCAACAGATACAAGTAGTTATTTTATACAATCACTTGGAAGAATTTTTAGAACAAAAGATTCTATACCAATGGTTTTTGATATAGTAGATGATAATTTTGTTCTTTTAAAACATTATAAAGAAAGAAAAGAAGTATATAACAAAGTTGGAGGTAAAATATTTTTGTTTAATAAAATATTTCCAGAATTTTAAAACATTTTATTGTTTATAATAAATGATTACAATATTTAGAACTCATATACCACAAATTGTGTATAAAGAATTATGTTTTTGTAAAATTTGTAATACAAACTGTAAAACATTGTTTAAATATGGAATGCATGTTTTAAAAAAACATAGTAATAAAAAATTTAATATTTCTACTCTAAAAAGTTTTATAGAAATTGAAATAATAAAACAACTTAAAAAAATAAATTATTATAATTCATTATCACAAGATGAACAAATACAATTATTTACAGAAGTTAAACAAGAATTAAAACAAGAAACACCTATACTTTTGAAAGGTTTTATTCCAGATGGTAAAAGTAGTAAACGTAGTAGTAAACGTAGTAGTAAACGTAGTAGTAAACGTAGTAGTAAACGTAGTAGTAAACGTAGTAGTAAACGTAGTAGTAAACGTAGTAGTAAACGTAGTAGTAAACGTAGTAGTAAACGTAAGTAATGAATAGTAAATTTTAATATATTATATATTAAAATTAGTTGAATCTAACTGGTCTATAATACATCATTTTTAGAGACTAAAGGTTATATATAAATTTTAAGTTTTTGCTGTCATTGGTGTATAACTTGGATTTGGTGTAATAGGTGGTATTGTATTAATTATTGAAATAGGCAGTGGTGGTATAGTTTCATAAGTAGCTATAATTGGAGTTGTACTTCCAGGGAAAAATCGTTGCAATTCTATTCCAGATTCAATTAAAGCAGCATTTGTGCTGTTTGAAGATTTATATAAATTATTTATAATATTAGATGCTGTTTGTTCTATCAAATTCATATTTTTTATTACTTCATTATAACTTGTTAACATATTATTATATTTATTTATTGCGGTAGTATATAAACTTAAAATATTATTATAATAAAATAATATGGATTCGAGTTTATTTACAGAGTTTTGATTATTTGTAGGAGTTGATGAAATAGGTAAATATGTCGATACTGGTTTATCGCCTAATAAATAAGCACCCATTATATTCAATATTTCTATAAATTTATTATTAATATCTTTAATATCAGAATTTACAGTTCCAGTTGCATTAATTAATGCAATACCATAAATAGTATTTATTTCACTTATAAAATTTTGTGAAACTAAAATAGCGTTATCTAAATTTTTAATTGCATTTTTTAATAAATTTGCATCATCGCTATTAGGATTATTATTAATAATTGTATTCATTTGTTCGATAATTATTTTACCATTCGTAATAGCTATATTTAATTTTTTATATTCTTCTGTATTTTTAAGCTTATTTATTAAAGAATTTGGATTTGACGATGCAGAATCAGAATTTTGAGAACCAAATAAATAAATATTAAAATTATCTAAAATATTATATACATCTTCTAAATATTTTACAGCATTATATTGATTTGCTTCAATATTTTTTACTTCTAAATTTGCTTTATTAATATTAGTTTGTAAAATATTATATGAAGTATAAGCATTGGTTTTAATATTTTCAATTTCATTTAAAAATTTACCAATATTTTCTGCAGGTGGTGTTGTTCCATAAGCTGTTATATTTTGAATGGCTATCAAGGCGTTGTTTACATTTGTAATATTAATTAAAAATGAAGGAGGTATATTATATTGATTTTTTAATGTATTTATATATTCATTATAACAATTTGTTTGGATATTTTTAACTTTAGTTAAAACATCATTTGTTGATATAACTAAAGTTCTAGCACTATTTTCAAATAATAATTTTTGTTTATAATATGTAATAGAAAAGTTATTTAATAAATTTCTTAAATAAGCCATATTTTGAATTATATTTTGACTTTCTATTATTAAATTTGAAGATGGTAATGAATTATTTGATACGATTGATATTACTATAATTACTATAATTATTATAACTCCACCTACTATCCATGGTAAATAATTTGGTTTTTTTTTATTATTTAAATCAGTTATAGGTGAATCAATTGGAGACGAATCATTATTTTTTTTATTTTCCATTATGATTTATTATATTATAAATTAAAAATTTGAAATAAAATTGATTTATTATTTAAAAATGTATTCTGAATAATAAAAATGGATCCTGAAAATGATACTGGAAATATAGAATATAAATTAAAACTTATTGATAAAGATAATAATAGAATTGAAACATTAGCCACACAAATGCGTTATAGATGTGCAGAAGGTGAAGGTGAATGTATTTATAATCTCGGGATTGAAGATGATGGAACAATGACTGGTATTACGGAAAAAGAATATATTGAAACTATTAAAAATATTAACATAATAGCCTCTAAAAATAATTACTCTGTAAAAATATTATCTTCTACAGCTGTTAGTGATGGGAAACATATTTATGAAGTTTTAATAAGAGAAATTAATCAAAATAAATATATTGATATTAAAATAGCAATTGCTGGGACTGTGGACGCCGGAAAAAGTTCGATATTGGGATGTTTAACAACTGGAAAAAATGATAATGGTAGAGGGTTTGCGAGAAGTTTTGTTTTTAATTATGTACATGAGTTAAAAAGTGGAAGATCTTCGTCTATATCACATCAAATACTCGGTTTTGATTATGAAGGAAAAGTAATAAATGCTCAAGGTTTAAATAAATTAACATGGACAGATATTTTACAAAGAAGTTCAAAAGTCATTTCTTTTTTTGATCTTTGTGGTCATGAAAAATATCTTAAAACAACTATTCTTGGTTTAACATCATCTTTTCCAGATATTTGTATGATTATTATTGATGCAAATAATGGGGTAAAACCAATAACTAAAGAACATATATTTTTATGTATTACTTTAAAAATACCTTTTATAATTATAATATCAAAAATAGATATTTGTAAAGAACGTCAAAATGTTTTAAAAGAAACAATACAAAGTATAAATAAATTTCTAAAATATCCTGGTATAAGAAGAATGCCAGTTCTAATTGAAACACAAGATGATATTATTTTATGTTCTAAAAATATATATGCGGATAGTATAACACCTGTATTCCAAACGTCATGTGTTACTGGAGAAGGTTTAGATGATCTAAAAACTTTTTTAAATATTACTCCGAAAAAACCTATAAAATATGAAGCAAATATTGATGTTGTTGAATTGCATATAGATCATGTATTTAATGTTCATGGATTTGGTTTAGTAATAGGTGGACATCTTATGAATGGTATTATTAATATAGGTGATAAATTATTAGTAGGTCCACATTCAGGATTATATGATCCTATCACAATAAGATCAATTTATTGCAAAAAAACACCTTTACAACAAGTCAAACATGGATCTTATGTTTGTTTAGGTATAAAAAAAGCAGATAAAATAAATATAAAAAGAGGAAATGTTGTTATATCAAATAAAACAGATAAATTAATTGTACGTGAATTCACTGCTGAAATTAATGTTTTAAGAACACATTCAACGACAGTTCGCGTAGGTTATGAACCAATGTTTAATGGATATAGTATAAGACAGGTTTCAAAAATTATTGAAATTAAAAATAAAAAAAATGCAAGAGGTGATATCATAAATGATACAGAAGATATATTAAGAAATGGAGATACAGCTTTGGTTGTTTTAAGATTTAAATATCATCCAGAATATTTAAAAATTGGAACTAGATTTATATTATCAGAAGGTAAATGTAAAATAGTAGGAGAAGTTATAAAAAATTAAGTTTAAAATGAATTTTATATATATATTAATAGATTATGAACACAGAACATACATCAACTTTACAAAATATATTAAAACTTGTTGAACGAAAAAAGACTTTAGGAAATATTGAAGAAGTTTTAAATACTGTTAATGAGTATAAAGAAAAAATAAGTTATTGTTGCATTAAATAAACTTATAAACTTAAATATAAAAACTTAAATATATTCTGTAATTAAAAATCATTATATTTAAATATAATGATTTAGTATTAAGATTAAAATTAACAAATAAAGAATTATAAAATTGACATATTTTTTTTTAAAAATCTTTTATATATATAAATGAGACACTCAGTAAAAAAATCTAGAAGTAGTAAAAGACATGTTAAACACGGTCATAAACACAGTCATAAACACAGTCACAAATACAGTCATAAGCATGATGGAAAACGTTCTCGTAAACAGAGTCGTAAACAGAGTCGTAAACAGAGTCGTAAACGCAGTTGTAAAGACGATGGTAAACCCTCTCGTAAACACCGTAAACACCGTAAACACGACGGAGCTGATGAAAGTCTACCGAGTTCTATGGTAAGTTCTATGCCAAGTTTATCAGACTTAAAACCATATTTTACACAAGCTGTAAATAGTGGATTAGCAAGTTTTTCAGATGTTAAAACTGCTATTTATAAAGTATACAAATCTGGTACATCGGGTAATCTCACTGAATCTGCTAAAAAAGTCGTAGAATTTATATTAAATCCTGCAAATCGTGATGTAATTCTTAAATATGGTTTAGTTACTGCGATAGGATTAGCAGGACTTTATGGAGCAAGTGTAGTTTATAAAAGATATAAAAATTCACCTGAGGGAACAAGACGTGAAAAATTAATGCATTCATTCGGTCTAAGTTCCAGAAAATCTTCACCAGTTCAAGAAGACAATGTTATTCCAGATGTACCTGAAACTATTGAAGAATCATTACCACGCGTGAGATATTTACAACCTGTAAAAAGTCTAGGAAGACCAAGAGGTTCTCGTTCTAGAGTTAGACGCGTTAAAAAGCTTGTACTTCGTAAAGTAAGAAAATCCGGAAGACCAAGAGGTTCTAGAAATAAAAAAAGTAGAAGAAAGTAAATAAATTATTTTATTAATCTCTTTAGTCTCCAAATTTTGAACTTGTATTTTTTCTTAACCTAAAATTAAGGTTAAGAAAATTAAGATTAAGAAAATTTTTATTATGTAAATTTACAACAAAATAGATACTAAAGATTAACTTATTTGTAAATACAATTTAAATATATATTTTTATACTTTTAAATATAATATGAATTTATGTTCTATATGCTTAGACATAATGAATAATGATGCAACAATATATAAAATAGAAGATTGTGGTCATACATTTCATACTAAATGCATTCTTGAAATGTATATTAAAAAAACTGCTGATACTTGTCCACTATGTAGACATATTATTACAACTAAAAGTACAAAAACATTGAAAGCATGTTCAAATATTCAACTGAATTTATTTAGACGAAACAACACATCTAAATTGAATCAGAATTTATTTAAAAAATATGATAACTATGAAAAAAAGAGAAAAGACAAAACTAAACTTATAAAACAATTTAAAAAAACTATTAATGAAAAGAAGTTTAAAAATATTTGGAAAGAATATAAAAAAATTAAATATGACTTGAAAGTATTAAAAAAATTTAAAAAAATGAATAAACTATGTTTCAGATATAAAAGATATTATTCTGGATATTCATATAAGTTAAAAACAAAGTTGTCTTTTATAAATGATATACTTAATGATACAAATAAGAGAATAGTGGAATCTATTCAAACACATATAATTGAACAAAAAGAGTGTTTAAAAATAATAAATGATAATCCTTTAATGAAAAATTATACTAACATAAACAAAAATATTATAAAAGAAAGGAAATTATTATCAACTATTATCACAAGACAAAATAATATTAAAAATATGATATTTAATGTTAATACAAATATTAATACTTTATAAATAAAAAATTATAGTTTATATTTTTTGAATTTAATAATAAAATGATTTTGTTGTTCTTAATAATTTTAATAATCATAATATTAATTTTACAATTATGGTGTTCATGTAGAATGCCATTAGGTACTTATTATAAAGAAGATTTAACACTTCCTAAATATACTGAAATTTATGTAAATGCTGTTAATAATTCATTATCTGGTTTAACTTCTGAAGCCGTTAATGAATGTTCTACTATTGCAACTAGTTTAATAACATTACAGACAAATACTACAAATACAATAAATACGGCAAATACACGTATAACAAATACCGCAAATTTAAATACTTTATTGGCTACACAATTAAACAATATTACTCAAAGTCAAATAACAAATATTGATACATATATAACAAATTTAATTACAGATTTCAATATTACTTCAGATACAAATTATACAAATACATTTTTAACTAGTACCAGAACTAGTTCTGGTTTATATACAAGAATAGGTCCAAAAATAAATTCAACGATTTTCTATTATAATTTATTAATTTCAACGTCTAATACAGGATATAATGCCGTAAATACAAACTATAATGCTTTAGCTACAACTTTGTCTAGTATTTCAACAAATCTTACATCTCTAACTACATCACAAACGTCTTTAAATAATTTAAAGACTAATGTAAATACTCAAATAACAAGTTGTAATACATCAACTATAAAAGCGCAAACAGCTTTGACAAATGTTAGTAATTATTCAAATATAACAGCTATACAAAATGCTTTAGGTGCTATATACAACAATGCACAGGCAAGTGTAAATAAATATACAGTTGGAACAGAAGAATATAAACAAGCGTACGAATATTTAAGATTTTTATTAGATCCTGCAAATATATCAAATGATATTGAAAATATAGATAGAGTTATAGATTTTAATAAATATAGCAGTGATACAAATTTTTTAAAAAGCTTTTTAGATTATTTCGCACAAAATAATATAAAAATAAATAATATACAAAATGTTTTTAGATCAGAGAATAGCAATTTAACAAACGCAGATACTGGAGCAAAAATTAGTAATAATAATATTAAAAATGTTTTTGACAGAGTAATACCCGTAATCAAAACAAATAATATTAATGTTGCACAAAATGCTTTAAATAGGTGTAACTCATCTTCTACTTCATTAAATACTTTACTTACAAATATTAATACAACTTTAACATCAATTAACAATATCATATCAAATATTAATTTAGCAAACGCAATTATTACTGCAAGTAATTCTACAATTTTAACTGTAGCTAAGACAGTAATGGATGATTTCGTAAATCATATTTTTGAAATAGTTAATTCACCAATAACTATAAATTCATTAATTGCTGTACCAAATATAATATCTAGATATTATAATCCTACAAATAGTTTTTATAATTATGGGACTTGGTATGGTCAAATACATACGATTGAGACTACAGGATATTTAACATCATTTTATTTTTATTCAGCAATTACTACTGAAACTTGTATATTCCCATTTAATGGCTTATGTCAAAGTCCTTATATAAATTTTTATATAACAAATACTTTTTTTGGGACATATTATTCTGTTAATCTACCAATATCATCATTATATAAGACTTTTGGAAAAGAATTTGACGTTATTTCAAATGTAAATGTAAGAGAAGGAGATAAAGTGAATGTAGCAGTTTATCAAGGTAATATTTGTTGTAATGTAACTATAAAAGATATCCAACTAATGTTAAGAATATTAATTCAATAAATTTTAAACTTAATAATAGTTTAAAATTTAATCTAATTTATTTTTATCTAAGTTTCTTTTCAACATAAATATCTATTAGTACTTAACCTAAAATACATGTTAAGAAAAAATGTATATTATAAATTTACATCATTCTAAATGCTAAAGGTTAATAGTAATGGATGAACACAATTCATGATATTTTTATATAAATTAAAAATATATTAAATAAAAATAAATGAGAAGTCCTAAATACATAAAAAGATCAAATAAAAGGTCAAATAAAAGATCAAATAAAAGATCAAATAAAAGGTCAAATAAAAGGTCAAATAAAAGATCAAATAAAAGGTCAAATAGAAAATCAAATAAAAGGTCAAATAGAAAACCAACTGATAAATCTATTAGAAATAGAACACAATTGATAAGTAAATTAAAAAAAGATCTGTTAAATAATACACAAGAAATAAATAGAATTACAGAAGAAGTTAAACAAGAAGAAGTTAAACAAGAAGAAGTTAAACAAGAAGAAGTTAAACAAGAAGAAGTTAAACAAGAAGAAGTTAAACAAGAAGAAGTTAAATCTGAATTAGTTAAACCAGAAGAAATTAAACTAGAAACCACATCAAATGCTGTAAAAGAAAATGATAATAAAAGTAACTCTAAAATTGATTTTATATTATGCGTAACACATAATGGACGATTAAAACAATTAATAAGTAGTTTTATAAAGCTTATAAAACCTGTAAAAGTTGATAAAAATTATTTAACATTAGTTAAAAACACAAAGAGTTTTCAAAATTGTGCGATTGTTCATATAACACCAACATTTATAGAAGTATTAAATAATGATAAAAGTGATGTTTATTATAAATATGATAAAGAATATTCTCTACTTAATGGAAAAGAAATTGTATTTGTAAGACATGGTCAGGGCACACATAATTTAAATAAATCTACATTTGCGAAATTATCACATTTTTTTGAAAAAGATCCAAAGTTAACTCCTTTAGGTATAGAACAAGCTAAAAAAGCAGGGTCTATTATTATTAATAAAATAATTGATAATAGAAGTAACTTGAATTTTATTTTTACATCATCAGAATTATCAAGAACTCAACAAACAATATCTGAAATAATTCCATATATAACAAATAATATAGTAATTCCTATATATATAGTAAATTGTATATTTGAAATAGGAGATATTCCAGGAACAGCGCTAGTTCCTGAAAATACTAGCACATGTAATAGAAAATCATATATGAATCATACAGAAAAAAACAATTGTAATGAAGTTAAAAATAGTAGTGGAGTTTTATATAAATTAAAATGGTTATCTACAAATCAATATAATTGTGGAAGTGATGCATTTTCAAGCTTATTATATGATGTTAATTTAATTTTACAAGGTGATATGCAAATTATAAATTAATAAATGTAAATCTGCAAATGATATAGAAATATAAATAATAATTTAAAAATATTTTTATTATAGATATAACAGCTAGTATCCAGATTTTTGATTGCATATTTTCTTAACCTAAAATTAAGGTTAAGAAAATTTTTATGTCATAAATTTACATGAAAATAGAGACTAAAGGATGATGATATCATGTAAATAATTTTTTTGCAATTCTTTTAAACATTGAATCTGAATTAAGATTTGATATTTTATTTCTTTCTAAACTCATAAAAGGCATAAACATATCATTTCCATTAGTAGAGATATAAATAAGTGCTTTTTGATCACTAGTATTATAAGCAAATTTTAATTTTTTTAGTTCTGATTCTGTATTCGATTTAGCAACATACGAATCATCGCTATCATCTCTAATAAATTCTATAGAAATTGGATTTATATCATCATTAATACTTAAATTTATTTTATCTTTGTTTATAAATGATATATTAAGCTCATCTTCAGCGGTATACCATTTACCTATTATACTATTAGAATTATTATTTTTATTTTCATTTAAATCTAGATTATAATATAAATTAGAATCTGAATTGCAATTTATCTTATCATCTGAATCAGACTTATGTTTTTTATCATATTTTAAATTATCACAGTAATATAAATAAAATAAAATACATATTACAAAAAATATTAAACCACCTATTACAAATGGATTTTTAAATATATTAGTTTTTTCATCATTTGATTCTTCACCTTCTGATTGATTGATACCCAGTTCTTGATTCATATTTTATATAATATATAATTTTTTAAAATTTTAAAAATAATTATTATTTAAATTATGATTAATAAAAATGAATAGACGTGATATAGGAAATGTTTTAATAGGTTTTGGTGTTGGAATTGCAACAGTTAGCGCTTTAACAAGTGTATATTGTTTATATTTTAGAAAAAGTTTAAGATTTAAACCTAAAAATGATGATAAATGTAACAATTGTCCAAATTTACCTGAAAATTAATATATAAAATATTAATAATATATGACACTATAATTATAGTATCAAATTAAATTGTTTTAATTTTTAGTACGTAGATTTTTGATTACATTTTTTCTTAACCTAAAATACAGGTTAAGAAAACATTTATGATGTAAATTTATAATCATTTTAGAGACTAAATATTAAAACAATATCCCTGTTATAAAAATCCATAAATTTAATGCTTTACGAATCAAATCTAAATTTTTTAATCCTTGTTTTATTATTTATTAAGTATTGCTCATTTATTTATAATTAAATTATAATATTTCATATATAATAAATGTCTAAACTAAAAAGTAAAAAAAGTAGTAGAAAGAGTAGTAGAAAGAGTAGTAGAAAGAGTAGTAGAAAGAGTAGTAAAAAGAGTAGTAGAAAGAGTAGTAGAAAGAGTAGAAAGAGTAGTAGAAAGAGTAGTAGAAAGAGTAGAAAGAGTATAAAAAAGAGTAGAAAGAGTAGTAGAAAGAATAGTAAAAAGAGTAGAAAGAGTAGTAGAAAGAGTAGTAGTATAAGAAGAAGTAGTTATTCTGAGACTATAATACTTCGAAAATCAAAAAACCCTGATAAAAAATATGCTGTTACAATAGGTAAAAAAACAATTAACTTTGGAGCTAAACATTATTCAGACTTCACAATACATAAAGATAAGAAAAGAATGCATAGATATGAAAATAGACATCGTTCTATGGAAAACTGGACTAAATCAGGAATTAAATCAGCTGGATTTTGGTCTAAATGGATTTTATGGAATAAACCAAGTTTATTAGGTTCAATATCAGATACACGTAGAAGATTTGGTTTAAAAATAATAAACAAAATATAATAGAAAAAATTGAATTTAAATAATAAAAATAACTATAATAATAATAATAGTATGAATGGTTATAAAGGTTTTAATTTTGTAAATGGAGAACTTGATTGCAGAGGTTTTAAATATGAAATTGGAAAAATATATGAACTTCCTGAGGAAAAACTTAAATTATGTGAAAGCGGATTTCACTTTTGCGATAATATAAAAGATGTTGCTAATTTTTATACGTTTTCAAATAAGTACAGATTTTGTTCTATTACAGCATTTAATAATATTCAAACAGCAGAAAATACAAAATTTAGAAATAAATATTGTTGTGTAAAAATTCGAATTGATAAATTTTTAGACGGTGATGTTGATGGTTATTATTTTGAAAATGGGAAATTTATTAGTACTGAAATTCCTTATGTAGGTAAGAAAAATAAAATACAAATAGAAAATGGTTATAAAATAATTAACTCTGATGAAAACGAAACTAAATGGTATAATAAACGTGGTAAGTTACATAGAGAAGATGGACCTGCTGTTGAAAATAATAAAGAAGGATTTAGAGAATGGTATAAAAATGGTAAGTTGCATAGAGAAGACGGACCTGCATATGAAGATGTAGAAGGTGTAAAAGAATGGTATAAACAAGGTAAGTTACATAGAGAAGATGGACCTGCGATTGAATATTCAAATGGAACTATTAAATGGTATTTTAATAATATTTTACATAGGGAAAATGGTCCTGCTATAGAATATAAAGATGGATATAAAGAATGGTATATAAATAATAAAGTAACTTCTAGAGAAGATATAGAAGAAACAAAAGGAAAAATAGTAGAACATTCAAAAAATGGAGATAGATATTATTTAATTTATTTAATTTATAAGAAATAATATATCAAAATTTAGGTCAAATTTCATACTTTAAAATAAGTATAAAATTTTAATTAGAATTCAATTCATAAATAAGTTCTAACTCATTTATTTTAAGTATAATGTTTATTAAATTTACAACATAAATAGCGACGTATTTCTTTAAATACATATCCAATATGATCTGTAAATATGTTTATGATTTTAAAATTATAAATAGGACATTTAACAAGATTCGGATGTAATATATTTATTTTTTTTATTTAATACTTTTGTTATAGTTATGTTATAGTTATATTATTATTTTGTAAAAACATAAAATCTATCATTTTTTTCAAAATAACAAAGTAGATCAATATTTTTGTTTATAAATTTTTGAATAATAATATCATTTGTAATATGACTCCAATCCCATACTTTATCTTTCCAAAATCGTACATCATTAAAAATAAAAACACTTGTATCTATTTTATTTTCTAATATAATTTCAAGTTCTTCTATAAGCGGAACTCGTTTTTTCTGATTCCATCCAGAATCAGCTCCTGAAATATGTGCATCAATAAAATAAACAGCTCCTTCAGATGAAACTTTTGATACAATATTTTGTAATTGTTCTAAAGTATCTCCAAGTATAAATATAATATTTTTAATACCTTCTTTTTCTGCTTTAATTAAATTTTCTTTAAAAAGAGGTTCAAATATTTCAATAGTATATACTTTGTCGTATTCTTTTGACGCAAGTATTGCAGAATCAGCTTTATAAGTACCTGTTTCTATAAAATTTTTTATTATATTATAAGGATAACCTCTATTAGTAATTTCTTGTAAATCTTCAAATTTTAAACTTCCGCCCATAATATTTATATATTTGTATTTATACTTTAAATTATAATTTTATAAGTTATTATAACCAGGAATAATTAGAACTATTAAATCATTATATAGTAATATAATGATTTAAATTATAAAAACAATTCAAAAATCAAATCATAGTTATATTAGATTGTTTATTAAATTCTGATTGTTTATTTAGTTCTTCTTTATTATTTTTTTGCATTTCTTCTATTTGATTCTGTAAACTATTATAATTTTCTGTTGTACTAGAACATTCTTCTTCACATTGTTGCTTACTATCATAACTACCATGCATTGTCATTTCGCAACCCCCTTCAACACCACAAGTCCATTTCATTTTGCGTTTTTTAGTTCTATTAGACATATACTGACATCCTAACATAATAGATACGACTATTAATAATATAATTGCAAATATAGATAAAATTGTATCGCTATCAACTGGCATTTATTTTAGTTATATAAAAAATTTATTTAAATTAAATTTATTTAACATTCTTAAATTCCTAAATTCTTAATAACATTATCTGATGCACTTTTTTTAGCAAGAGGGTTTTTTGAACCACTACCAGTTCCTATAATTTTTTTAACATTTTCTCTTATAATTATTGCATTACAATAAACTATTCCACCATATCTTGAATATTCATAGTCAATTATTCCTAATTCAGGATGTTTATCAAAATATTCTTTAACATAAGTAATAGAATCAATCAGATCTTCAAAAACTGTTGGAATATCTTTTAAATCATATATATATTTTATAATTTGATAACAGACACAATATCCAACACCTATTCGTATTTTAGAATCTAATATTTGACAAGTTACACCTAAAAATGCTTCAAATACATCTTCAAGTAATTTATCTTGTTTTGTTGTATGTTCGATTTCTGAAGCTGTTATAAAAGGTAAAAATCCTAATTGTTTTGCAGTAGGTGCAAATTCTTCTTCAGAACCATAATTAATTTTTATTCGAGATATTAACTTTAAATCGCCTTTTTTATTTAAATTAAATCTATCAATAGTATAAGCGACAATGAAAGTTTTGAAAACAGAATCTCCTAATGTTTCGTATATTTCATAATTTTCTAGAGAATTCTCATTTTCATTAGCGCTATTTGATGTAAAAGCATGATTATATTTTTTCAAACTGTCATCCGATATTAAAATATCAATATATTTGTTATCAATTTTTGAGAGTGTAAGTATTCTTTTAATCATATTTATAAAATTTAAACCTCTATCTCCGTAAATAATTCTTTCTCTTGGATCATGTATAAGTATCTTCTTTTTAGAATGTATTAATAAATTTTTTGAATCTAAATATTCTAAAGCTTTAACAGAAGCTAATTTTTTTACTTCTTTTTTTGAAGATGATTCTTCTTTTGCAAGCAAATAATTTTTTCCATTTTTTTGATAATAAATAGAACAGGAATTAATTTTAGTTTCTGGGTCAAATTCAAATTCATATTCTAATAATTTTCCAAAATAACTATTTCTATCAAAAAATTGTTTTAATGTTGTTATTGGATTATCAAGTTCCTCAAATTTAGAAGGTAATTGTATGTTTATTTTATCATAAAATGTACTTAAAATATCATAACATATAGCAAAACCGATGCCTTTTTTATTTACAATTGTATCTATTATTGAATAAGTTACACCTAAAAATGCACTAAAAACATTTTTTAAAAGAGTATTTTCGCTATGTATTCTTTCATATTCAGATGAAGATATATAAGGTAAAAAGCCTAATTCGTTTGCAATATTTGGAAATGAATATTGTAAATCATAGTTAATTTTTAATCTTGCAATTACTTTAACATCACTTGCATTTCTTAATGATGGAAATCGTCGATATAAATACCATACCATAAAATTTTCAAATATATTATCACCAAGTATTTTAAAAAGATCATAAGAATCTTCAGAATCTTGTTTTTCAATTATCTTTTCTGAAGTTTCGTCTTTAAAAGAATTTATTGAATTAGATGTAAATGCTCTTTCATATTTTTTAATATTATCTTTTGTTAGAATTATTTTTAAATATTTATTTCTTATATGTCCATATTTAGATAAAACATTTAATAATAATCCAACAAAAACTTTACCTCGTTTAGCTATATGCGGTGTTAACATCTCATTTTCCTTTTTAATTTTTAATTCATCCATCAAGTTTTATTATTATATATTATAAAAAAATTCAATTATTTATTTAAACACTTTATATACATAATATAAAATGCCTAAAAGTCATATAGCAGTTCTTATTATGTGTAAAAATGAAAAAAAACGTATACATATAACTTTAGAAAGTGTAAAAAATATAGCAGATTCATTAGTTATTTTTGATACAGGTTCAACTGATAATACTTTAGATATTATTAGAGATTTTTCTGATAAAAATAAAATTCCATTACATATAAAACAGGGTGAATTTATAGATTTTTCGACATCACGTAATGAATCTATAGAATTTGCAGAAACTTTTCTCAATATAGATTATCTTTTAATGTTAGATGTTAATGATGAATTAAGAGGATGGCAAGAACTTAGAAAATATGCAGATGAAAATATTAATGAAGATATATCTGCTTATTTAGTCAATCAAGAATGGTGGAATGGTAATGTTAATAAATATTTTAACATAAGATTTATAAGACCTAGAAAATCATGGCGATATACTGGAGTTGTACATGAATATATTAAAGGTGATGAGATCGAAGATCCTAAAAAAACACGATTACCAGAAAATATTATATTATATCAAGATAGAACACTAGATGATGATAAAACTGGAAAAAGATTTGTTCGAGATGAAATTCTTCTCAAAAAAGAATATATTAAAGATCCAACAGAACCTAGAACTGTATTTTATTTAGCACAAACATATTCATGTTTAAATGATATTGAAAGTTCATATTATTATTATAAAATTAGAACTACTCTTGTAGGATTCTTTGAAGAACGTTTTGAATCATGTTTAAAATGTGGTGATTTTGCAATTAAACTAAAATTAGATTGGTATGAATCTTTTACTTGGTATATGAAAGCATTTGAATTGATTCCACGTGTTGAACCACTTTTAAAAATCGGAGAATATCATATTACATCACAAAATTGGATTTTAGCTCATACATATTTAAGTTTGGCTTGTAGGCTTAAATATCCAGATTTTTGTATTTTATTTATAGATGCACTTGCATATGATTATAAAAGATGGCATTTACTTGGGATTGTTTCTTATTATGTTGGAAATATATCAGAAGGTAAAGCAGCATGTATAACAGCCATAGAAAATGGCAAGAAAAGAGGTTTTAATGTAGATAGAGATATTGAAAATTTAAAAATATACGAAGAAAAAGAGAAAGAAATCGTTGAAACAAATACTCAACCACAACAACCACAACAACCACAACAACCACAACAACAAATAAATACTAAAATTATGACTAAAAATCAATTTATATCTATTAAAATAGAAGAATTAAGAAAAGAAAAATCTAAATTATCAGAAAAACAATTACAACAACATGCAAAACTACTTTGGAAATTACAGAATAAAAATTTATAAGTAAATAATAAAATATTTTGAAACTATGTTTTTAGTTTGAAAATTTATTTTAAGTATAACTAATTGTTTGATCATAATCAATTATCTTTTAGTCTCCTAAATATAAGTTAAGAAAATTTACATCATTTAGGAGACTAAAGGTTATTCTTTATAATTTATTTAAATATTTTTGGATTACTTTTATAAAATTTACCCAATCTTGTATTTTTTAATTCTTTAAGTGTACCAATTCTTTTACGTGTATTATATATATTAATTAATACATCTAATGCAATACTTGGTTTATCTAAAAGTTTGTGCATAACATAATCGTCTTCTATTTCGTTATGATTTACATCATATACCGGTATACAATCATTAGTTCCACTGTTAGAAACCCAAGAAACAATCATAGGAGAATCTGCTACTAATGGATCAAAAGGTTCATATTTAGGTACACAATTTCCCATTCCAACTAAATATTTTTTACATATTGTATTTCTGACAAGTGTTTCACCAGCATTCAAACCTTTAAAATTATAAGGTCTAGAATCAAAATTTCCATATACTAAATTATTAGGAAAATAATCATTTTTATTTTGACTTGCTAATTCACAAGCAGAATCCCAATTTTGAGAACAATATTCACTTAAAAATGCTTGAGCTGGTTTAGAATTTTGACCATATTTATAAGAATTTCCACCATGTAAAAATCTTTGAGAAATAGTATCATTTATTGAATATGTAATTGGATTATCAACATCAGATTTGAAATTACGTCCAATATCGTTTATACTTCTATAATTATATCTACTCATTTTATTTATTAATAGATTTTTATTTATTCATTTTTTATAAAATTATTCTTGAAATATCTTTAAAGTAATTATTCTTTAGTATCCAAAAATGATGTAAATTTATAGTTGTTTTCTTAATATATATTTTAGGTTAAGAAAAATATGACTAAAAATCTGGAGACTAAAAAGTAATATACAAATTTTATAGCATAATTTTTAATTTATTTATTTAAATTAAAAGCAAATGACAAACCCTAAATTAATATTTATAATTATAATGTTTATATTAGTTGTATTTATGTTATTTATTAATAATTATGATCAACCAGAACAAATACATATAGAAAAAATACATATAGAAAAAATACCTACTGAAGAGATACATATAGAAAAATATACAAATAAAGAAATAGATATAGTAATAACATGGGTTGATAATACTGAAGAATTTAAAAAAGAAAGAGATATATGGCTTAAAAATGATATATATCAAAAACCAAGTGAACCAAGATATTCGCAATATGAAGAATTAAAATATTTACTTAGAAGTATTGAAAAACACTTTCCAAATTATAACAAAATTTATTTAGTTGTTAAAGACGGTCAATTTCCGTCTTATTTAAAAAGAGATAATCCTAATTTACAAGTAGTTAATCATAGTGAGATTATTCCAAAAGAGAATCTTCCAACATTTAATTCAAGAGCGATCGAAATGTATCTACATCATATTCCGAATTTAACAGAAAATTATTTATATGCAAATGATGATATTATAATAACTAAAGATCTTTCTAAATCATATTATTTTGATCAAAATGAAGTACCTTATGTATATTTAACAAATATACAAATTAATAATAACGAAACAAATATTGACAAATTAACACATATAAGTAATGCTTTCATGTGTGGGTTAAATTTTAATTCTCTTATTTTAGATGAAATAACGAAAAAAGAAAATAGATTTGAAGTTCCACATCATTGGATGATATATAATAAATCATTTGATAATCAAATTGAAAAATATTTTAAAAACTATTTTTATAATCATAATAAAAATAATGCATTTGATACAACTGGTGCATCAAAATTTAGAAGATGTGATGATTTATATCTTGTTTCTCTAATTAAACCTTATTTATACAAAAACTGGTTTAATGCTGAGACAAAAAAAGTAAACTCTGTAATTATAAATAATTATAATAATCTAGTAGAAATAGATGCTCCATTTATATGTTTAGAAGATATAACTGATAATAATTTTGACAAATTTACTAAATTTATGACTCATTTATTCCCAGAAAAATCAAGTTTTGAAATATAATTATAATGTCCAGCTCAATCCTGGTGATTCTTTCTCTACATTGTATGCACTATTAATCCATACATTACCAGCGGCATTTCCTCCCGTAAGTAAATGTTCAAATTGTGATTGCTGATTTGTGGTTGGTTTAGTACGATAATTTACTGTTGTATAAAAACTACCATCATCAGTACTATTTTGTAAATTTCCGTCAGGATTACTATTCATATAAAATCTTTGTGTAGGTTTTATAACAGATCTATTATAAGAAACTGAGTTATTTTGTGCATATGTACCTCTAGGCATTTATTATATAAAATATTTATTTTTATTTATTTTGTTCAATAAAAATATACTTAAAATTTATTTTTTGAAGTAAAAATATATACAAATAGGTAAGTGCATTTTCAGATAAAAGATTATATTTTGTTAATATTAACTACTAGTCACAAGATTTTGAACTTGTATTTTTCTTAACCTAAAATTAAGGTTAAGAAAATTTTTATGGCATAAATTTACAATAAACTGAATATTAAAGGTTAATAAAATTAGAATTTTTTCTAATTTTATTTTCTGGAATTTTCATAAATATTATTTCAAGTCAATTTTTGTCTAATTTTGTATTCTTGAAGTTGTAATCTCGACAACTGTTCATAATTTTTTTTAGTATCTTTGTCCAATTCTTTCCAAGCATTACTAGCAGCAGATGTAAATATATGATAACTATTATATTCTGCTCTATGTAATATGGCAAAATCATCTAAAAATATAAAAAACGCAGTTTTTGGTTTAATAGACATATCTTAAATTTGATTTATATAATTAAAATAAAAATTCAATTTTTTACTGTGGTATTTTTGTTGTTTAAATAAAGGTATAATTCTTGAATAAATTATTTTTAAACTATATTTTAGTTTAAAAATTTACTTTAGATTATGTTTATTATTTCTTTCTATAATCTATGAATCTAGGTTCAATATTTCTAATAAATCTTGGTACAAATATTTGTGCATTTGGATTTAATGTTGTTTTATGTTCGCTTGAAGAATCAACTAAGGTTATATTTAAATTTTGTTTTTCTCTCTCTTCTTTTTCTCTCTTAAATTTATTTTTATTATATTTATTAATTCTTGGATCATCACCATACTTCTCTCTATTTCTAGCCTCTCTATCATATGGTTTAAAAGGCTTTTTAACAGGAATTGGCATGTTTTTATATTCATAATCTGCTTTATCTTGATAAAATTTAAGTAGATCTGTTTCGCGTGCTTTTTTCCATCTATTTTGTAATTCAATATGAATATCTTTTTTTTTATCTTTGTTATTATTCCATTCTGGATTTTCAAGTAAAACTTTAGGTTTTTCATCGATTGCAAAATAGTAATATGCTGATTTTGGTCTACCTTTTAATTTATTAATTTGTTTTTCAGCTTTTTTAACAACATTTTCAGCTTTTTTATGTTCTCTTCTTTCAGCTTTTCTTTTAATGTCTTCTTCTGTATCATCATCTTTTTTACATTTGATTTTTTTTTCATTTGTAATTAAGCGTAATTTTTGTTGATTTTCTTCTTTATTCCATTCATTACGAATTTCAATATCATCTAGAAAATCTAACATAAACTCATTTATATTTTTACAAACAAGAGCAGTTCTTTTAACCAATTTAGCCTGATTAAGTTGAGGTTGTAGTGTATTATTCGAAACTTCTTGTTCTACCACCGTATTAAATACTATTTCTTCAGACAATGACATATTACTGTTTATTAGTTGAGTAAAAAGGTAAAAAAATCAATTTTATTTTTAATCTAAAATATAGAATTATTTATTATAAAATATGAGCGAAGATATTTATAATGATTGGAAAGGTATTTGTAAATTTATAGTTAATGCAAATATTAAAAATTGGAAACAATTAAATAATGTTTATTATATGTTAGAACATATTAATAGAAATTTTGGGGAATTATATCTTAAAAATTTATTATTAGATGATGTTTCATTAGAACTGATAAAAGAAATATCATTATTTAATGATTCATACGGAGATCCGAAGAAAGAAAAATATTTTGTTAGAACACTTAATTATGATACAGAATTAAATATATCACCTTCAACATTAAGATATATACGTCATGCTTTTGATATATGTAATATGATAGAAGAAAGTAAGTTAGATAATATAAATATTATTGAAATAGGAGGTGGTTATGGAGGATTATGTTTAGTTTTAAATATATTAGCAAAAAAAAGAAATATAAATATTACAAATTATTTTATTTATGATCTATTAGAAGTTCAAAATTTACAAAAATTTTATCTCTCTAATTTTGAATTTATTCAAAATGTTGTATTTAAAGATAGTAATAGCTATGGTGCAGATTTAGATTCAAAAAGTAATAGTTTTTTAGTATCAAATTATGCTATTTCTGAAATACCTAGAGAATTTAGATTAAAATATTTAAAAAATTTAATTCCAAATATAAAAAGGGCTTATTTTGTATGGAATACTGATACAATAGAAGATTTACCAATTAATAGAATTTCTATAGAGTCAGAGATTCCAAATACAGGGAAAGATAATAAGATAATAAGGATTTAATTTTTAAAATAAATAAAATTAATCTTATTTTTTAAATAAATGGATTGTGGCATCTGTCTAAATGATTGTATTTTAGAAAAAGATATGCATTATACCGAATGTATGCATTATTTTTGTTTTGAATGTTTTAAACAATTATTGACAGAATCATGCCCCTTTTGTCGACGTACTATTACTCTAATTCCAATATATTATTCTGTAACAAATATAGAAAACAACGAAAATAATGTTGAAAATGACATTATATTTGAAGATGATTTTATAATACCAATAATCAGGAAAAATAGACAAGAATATAAGAGGAATAAAATAAATAGACGTAAAAAAAGATTAAATGATCTATTAAATGAAAGTATAAATATAAATATTTTTTTTCCAAATAATAAGTCTCGATTTACACGTAAACTACGTAGTATTAAATTTTAAACTAATAATTAGTTTAAAATATTAAAATTTATCTTTCAATAAATTCTCTATTGATTTTATAATTATCTTCTAAATAAATTTTTGAAATACGATATTTAGCCTTTTCATTATTATTTTTTGCTGACAATTTATACCAGTATAACGATGTTTCGATATCTCTATCAACTTCTATTCCAGTTTCATAAATTAATCCCAGATTATATTGTGCAAACATATTATATGTATTTATATCAGATTCTGCTGTTAATTTAAGTAAGTTTATACCTTTATTGATATTTTTTTGTATACATTTACCTTTAAAATATAATAAACCTAAATAGAATGCAGATATTATCGAACCATGTTCAAAACCTTTTATAAAATAATCGTAAGCTTTTTCATAGTCTATGTTTTCAAAATAAAAAATATAACCAAGTCTACAGTAGATATTTTCATTATTATCATATTGTAAAGCATTTTCATAATATTTTATAGCATTAAAATAGTCTTTTTCGTCAAAATATACATCACCTAATTTTTTTAAAATATTATGGTCTATCTGATAATTATTGTATTGAAACAATAAAAATTCTTTTTGAGAGTTATGAATACCTTTAGAAATTTTATGTGATAATTTAGTTATATTTTCATCTAACCATTTAATCATTTTATTATATAAATTTCTTCTTTAAACTAAGTTGTAATGTAGTATAATTATATTTTTTAATAACAATCATGCTTCCTACTAATAAAGGTAAATAACTATTAGTAATTTTGAATTTCATTTTACTAATAATAAATACATCTTTAAATTTTAATAGGTACTATTGGAATAGATTCGATTTCTTTTTTAATATTTCGCAATTGTCTGGATTTTCTCCATCTAATTAAAGATAAATTAGTCAATATTTTTTTCTGTTTTATAAATTCTTTATTGTTTTTCTTAAAAACAGAAATATTTTTTATACATTCTTTGAGTTCTCTATTAATTTTTTTATATTTATTCACGATTTTAACTATCTTTTTATCTGCTTTTTTTCGACATGCATAATTAATAATCATTTTAATTTTAGAATGATTAGGAGCACTATAATTATTAGGTATATTTCTACAAAGTGGGCAATCATTTCGTGTTTTGAACCAATTTAATAAACAATTTGAGTGAAATTCATGACCACATTCTTCTATTTTATATTTGGATATATTAATATTATTTAAATTATCTAAACATATAGAACATATATCTGTCGAGTTTAATCCTTGATTAAAAATATCTGCTATCATTTTATAAGAATTATTTTAATATTTAAGTCAATTATTTTGTATAACTTATTTTAAAAACTTTATCTTAAATAAAACATGTCGATAGAAATATGGAATCCTAAAGAGTTACCGTTTGGTCCATTAAGTAATAATACTGTTTATTTAATGGATATTGATAACGAAACTTATAATACTGTTACAAATTATATATATTCTAATTTAATAAATTCTAAAGAATATTTTCAAGTATTAAAGAATATTAATGTTCAAGAGATATATAACCATTATATTAAATACAAAGTTGAATTTTTTGATAATACTTTAATCAATGCGCTTAAAGAAGGTATGAATATTAAACTTAAAAATAAAAAAATAGAAGAAATACTTTTATTAACAGAGAATTACCCGATCATATATCTTTCTGATGATTCACAATTGGGTATAACCAAAACAGGAAAAGGTAAAAATTTAATTGGTAAGTATTTGATGGATGTTAGAGAAGAATTACGTCTTAAATATGGAGAAAAAGAAGATAAATTATATAATGCATATGTAGCATATACTTTGCTCGACGAATTAATTAGACAAAAAGAAAATGATTTAAGAGAATTTACAGGTTTAAATCATCAAGAAATAATTAATAAATATATATATATGAAAGCTTTAGAGATGTCTAAATCACAAGGTATAGATTTAACTTCCATAAAATATAATGATATAATAGAAAGATATAAATATGTACTTAAAATGCCTGATAAAAATATATTAAAATCTATAGATGGTGATATGCTTAAACTATTAGAGACATCTATAATAAACCCATATATATTGATTCTGTATAATAAAAAAAAATATTATAATAATATACGTATATCACAGATTAATAGAATAAAAAATAAAATATTAGATATTTATGCAGATTATGTTATCCAAACTAAATTTCCGGAATTACCCAAGAATAAATATACAGAAGCAAAAAATATTGAGTTTAATATAAATGCATATGATTTAAATCATATTAAAGATGAAATTCAAAATGCTTATAAAGAAAAATTATTACCAGAAGATGTGTTAAAAAAAATTGATGAAACAGTAGATATGACTGTCATATCTGAAGAATTAATCAAAAATTTGCAGAAAATGAATATTGAATATATGTATAATAGTAATATTGATAATAAAGATACAAAAAATTTAAAAATATTTATAAGTGAAAATGTTAAATTAAATGAAAATCCTTATTCAGCTCTTTCACCTTTTGCCTATATAAGTATGCTAAATATAAAAGGATTACCTTTTCCTACTGTAATGCATTATGTTATTGCATGTTTATTCGCAACTTTACCAGAAATAAAAACATTAAATAACGCACATAAATATTTATTAATTAATAAAGATGGTGATATTAACGATAGTTTAAATTATGAAGATTGTGGTTATTTATTTAATAAATACGAAGATGAAGATTCTAATCAATTTATATCATTAAGAAAAAAACTTGCTATGAAAGCTTTAAATAAAAAATTTGAAGATATAGGATTACAAGAACTTTTAATTGCGACTGGTGATAATGACATTATTTGGAATGATAAAAATGATATAATTTTAGGGGTAGGACATCAAGGAAGAGGAGGTGATAATTTTGTTGGAACATATCTAGTTGAACTTAGAGAAAAATTTAAACAAAATGAAGATGTATATACAAATGTAACAAATACAGACATAACTACAATAATGGAAAATGATTTATTTATGCATAGTTGGTTAGAAATGAGATTAAAAGATATTTGTGGCGTTGTGAAAGAAATTCAAAAATATATGCTTCGAAAATATAATAAAGAGGTTATTATTGATATAAATTTCATAACAGAAATTCTAAAACGTATATATGAACCTTGTAATAATATATCATTTAATATAACATCAACAGAACCATATTATTTTAAAGGATTGTTAAATAAATGTTTTGGTTTTAAAAATGTTACGGAAGATATGTCATCTACTCTTTGGAAAAGAATAATTAGTTTAATATATTTTTTACTGAAATATATACCTAAATTAAAAAATATAAAAAATATATTAGCTAAAGTTGAAATTATGATATCTGAAAAGAAAAAATGTATTCATATTATTAATAATGAACAGGATAACTGTATAATTTCGGCAATAGTAAATATTATAACAAAATTAAGAGATTACAATATATATCTTAAAAATGATTCTAAAGTTTCTAGATTTGACGTTGAAACAGCTATTAATATTATTTTAAGTAAAACTAGTAAACCAATTGAAGATAAAGTTCCTAATTTCAATTCTTTTATTGATGATATTGATAATTATGGTCAAATATCAACAGTTGGTAATTTTGAAAATGATATTGAAGAAAATGAAGAGGAAACTAATCGAGACATACTTAAAGCAATGAAAAATTGGAAAAATTTAAAACCAGATGATGATTATAATGATGAAAAAATTGATGAAAATGAAAATGACGAGTTTGATTATACTGACAATTTAAAAGATGAAGATCGCGATAATGATTATACTATGAATTATAATGATGATAGCGATAATGAAGATGGTTTTAGAAAATATAATCAAAGAAGATTAGATAGACCTTTAAGAAGACCTAATGTTAATATCGATCGTTGGAAAAAAATAGAAAAAGAATATCAAATCGAATATGAAGCTAAAGAACGTAAGAAATTTGAAAAATATAAAAATGCTAATAAACTCGCGATATATCTTGACACGCATGATATTAAATCTGAAAACAATACTATACTAGCCGAATATATTATAGATGCAGTAGAAACAATAAAACATTTTAAAATGTCAAATAAGGTTAAAAATAACAGAATTAACTTCTTTTCAACTAGTCTTTAATTATTAATTAATTTATTAATTTATTATAAAATATTCTTATAATAAATGAAGAGAAAATCACGAATACGTTCTAGAAAAATATCACGGTCAATATCACGGTCAAGATCGCGGTCAAGATCTAAAAATATTCAAAATATAAAAAAAACTTCAAGTGGTATTCCTAAAATAATACATCAAATATGGATTGGTAACCAGACTCCTTATCTTAATTCATTATATATAAATTCTTGTAAAAATATGAAAGGATGGAGACATAAAATATGGAATAATTATGATATTACAAATATAAATTTCCCTATAACATTTCCATATATAAAAAAAATATTTGATATTGGTGAAAAAACAAATACACTTAATCAAAAATATGCTCAAATTGCTGATTTAATGAGATTGGAAATACTTTATAATTATGGAGGTGTTTACGTAGATACTTCAATGGAATGTGTTAATAATTTTGATAAACTATTAAACAATAAAGATTATAAATTTGTTATTGCAAATGAAGATTCGTGCGGATTTGATTGTAAAAATGACAAAGGAAATTATTATATTAGTAATGGATTTTTTGCTTCAACAAAGAATAACACTATATTGAAAAATATGTTGAAAAAAGAAAGTTTAAATACTATTGATTTTTATTCACCTTTTGTCAATAGAGAAACAGGTCCATATTTTTTTGGAAAACATTTACATAAATATAAGAACAAAAAAAAGGTATATATGGTTCCAACTGAATATATATATCCATGTAGTATAACTGATGACAATAAATGTTTAAAAAGAAAGGAATTTATAGGCAGTAATTTAGAGATTAAAGATAAATTTAATAAAAAAATATATTTACAATATCCTTGTAAAAAATATCCATCAAGTTATACAGTAAGATTTTGGGAAGTTGGAGGAACTTGGTGGTAATATAAAATTTTTAATTTATTATAATAATTTATAATAAATGGAAAGTTCGTATAAATCTGATAAATCTGATAAATCTGATAAATCTAAAGCATATTTTAGATTTTTTAATGAAGAATATGCAAATTCTGAAGGTAAACTTTATTTTACTGTCGATTACGATTTTATTATTAAAGATGATTTATGGTCTTATGCTTGGACTCAAGGTAAAACAGCAGAATCTTTGTATTATAATAGTAAAATTAATTTTAATGACTATATTTTATGTCCATTATATGGAAAAATTGAAGATGATACATTTTCTGATTTACAATTTGGTGTTACTGAATCATATAAAAAAGATGAAACAGATACTGAAGTATTCCATAGAAGTTTGGGAGAAGAACTCGGTTTAGAGACTAAAAGAAAACCTTATTATATAAGACAATCAGTTGGATCTAATTATAAATTTAAATTAAATATTATTGATATAAACCATACAAAGTTGTTAACTGTTCCTAAATATTCTGAAGAAGAAGAGATTAAAGATCCAAATAAAAGAAAAATGATTACTATTGTTCATGGTACTGAAAAAGATATATGTAATTTTTTAAATACACCTAATATAATATTAGATGAAAGTGAAGATGAAATAGTTGGAATTGTAGGTATA